>Ga0190306_1000080_pt1 | contig 38456 bp, 32 predicted proteins | sample 48700734_MG_FD_161657 | JGI IMG/M metagenome (GOLD analysis project Ga0190306, IMG submission 161657) | Hydrothermal vent sediment bacterial communities from Southern Trench, Guaymas Basin, Mexico - 4870-07-3-4_MG | ecosystem: Environmental > Aquatic > Marine > Hydrothermal vents > Sediment ... | reverse complement strand
ATATCCCTTTTGAAGCATTATTTTTGCATCTTCCTGTTTACCTTCCTGAACCCCTTGCTGTATCCCTTCCTCTCGTAACTTCATTGCAGTTGTCATAGTTATCTCGCCTCCAGTAATTTTACAGGAAAAGTTGATTCTATGAGATCCCGACTATTTTCTTTTACTTTTTCAATTTCTTTAAATAATTTGTCATGGGGATTTGTTATCTCACTCATACTTTAAATATACTGTAAAGTGCTGTACTTTACAATCACTCAGTGCAACGCACAAAATTATAACTGTGCTGAACTTGCCAAAGTATCTGTTAAAGCCTTTTTAAATCAGGCTCAATAATTATCCGGTAATATATATACGCAAGGCTCCTGCAAGACTAAAATTTTTATATGCTTGCATTATAGTATATTTGAAAAAATTAAACTGCCTTCCATATTCTTCCATTAGAATCTTTCCTTCCATTGAAAGAAGAATAATATCATAATTTATTCTGATTTTTGAACCATTAACTCTAAAAATATCCCACATCCCATTATCATCATATTGAAATGCAAATTGAGATTTACTTTCAGCTAATTCCATCCACATTGTCGATGACGATTCTTTTAACTTAACCAGTAGTTTATCGTAATTATTAGTAAAATCGGGATCGTTATATATCTTTGGATATATCTTTTCTAAAAATCCAATAAGTTGAGAGCTGAATACATCTTCTTTCAGATAAAAATAATGATACTCTTCATCACTATCATTATGATATATCTCAGGTGGGTAATAAAATTTCTGCTTCATTATATCCTGCAAATCGCTTATTTCCAGTTTTGCTTGATCAGCTTCACTTTTTTTTACAAAAAATCTGGTTACTATTCCAATTGCTAAAAATTGTCCCACTTTGCACCCCGCTTGTTCCCACTTCTCAATTTTATAATCGCCGATTCTGTATTGACCATCCAATTTACTTGTAATAAAAGCAATAACAAAATCCATATTCCGGTTATATTCATCAGGAGAGACAATTAGTGCCGGTCTCATTTTTGAAGATTTAAGATTGGTAAAGGGAAAGGAAACGAGAATTATATCCCATTTTTATAGATCATTATAGATTTCATCCTCTGGATTATCCCACTCAGTGAATGACAATTCAGAAAGCCTCATAATTGCTGATACACCAGGCTGATTTTCTTTGTCTCTAATATAGCCATCTATCAGTTCTTCAATAATGCTGCTTATTGTCTTACCTTCCAGCGAAGCTATGGCTTTTATTGCATTCCTCTTTCTCTCGTCGATACGAACACTCATTACAGACACAGTAATTACCTCACTAAAGCTTTTTGCACTGTGTCTCATTTTCTATTTAAAAATAGTTTTTCTCTAATACATTAACTCTAACCTGGCGGGAAAAAGCCAAAAACAAGCTAAATTTATAGACATCACAAAAGCCTCTCACTACTTGTAGTATAACCTACATTAATACAATAATACGTATAAATTGCTATGTCAAATATAAACACCTTAAAAATAGCGTATTTTGGGATTCAATGTTTAATTAATAGAATTATAGAGAGAACCTCCCCCTCCAATGCTACAGGGGATAAGATTATAATAATGAAGTTATATAAAAAATTTGGAGTAGAATATGATGATATTGCAACAAAACCACCCCCAAAGAAATACAAACGAACTCAGAAATTTTCCTTAAATACCTCTTCCATCCTTATCTCTAAATTCTCAAACAAATCAGATTTTAATATATCCTCCCCGGCATACACAACACCCCTGGAAAATTTCCTGTCTTTTCCCAATGCGAAAGCAGTCAAAGTCCTGTTTAAAGGATCCACAACCCAGTATTCCTTTACCCCTACTCTTTCATAGAGAAAGAACTTATCCTTTAAATCTTTTGAAGCTGTGGAGGGAGAAAGAATCTCAATAATCAGATCGGGAGCACCATTCCCACCTCGATCATCCAGTTTTTTCTTATCACAAAAAACAGAGATATCCGGCTGAACAACAGTTTCCACATCATTATCTGTTTTAAACCCGCCAGGTAAACGTACATCAAATGGTGCTGCATAGACATCACAATCTTTATCGTTTAAATAATGCATAAACAGACCCGAAAAATACATAGAAAGCCTCTGATGCCCTCTCGTCGGCGCAGGGCTCATATCATAAGCTATCCCATTAATAAGCTCCCACCGTTCATCCTCAGGCCATAACAAGTAATCTTTATAGGTAAAGCTCTGGTTTAGCTTTTTTGGTGATGAATGCATATCCCCTCCCTCCTTATAGAAAGATCTGTAATAGAATGTATGAACCAAGCAGTTTTAGTATACAATTAACAACAAAAACATAACTATTTTACAACATAATAGAACAGAATAAAACCACTTTTCTTTAATAACAACAAGTATTATACTAAAAACATCCGGAGGAACCCATGGCAATACCAAAAGAAACAGAAAAACAATATTTTACCTATGCAGAGTACAAAGGAACCCCATCTTTTGAAATATTCCCCAATTTTAAACTTGATCTGTTAAAGGTTTTCGGCTCCGATGAGAAGGCCAGGATGCATGCCCGAGCAGGGACGGAGTCCCGATCAGGGTAACAGAACCATCTCCAAAGAAATACAACTGGGTTTAATTATAAACAAAAAAATGCAGTAAAGTTATTTCTTTCTAACAAAAAGCATAAGAGGAATAGAGGCAACACCAGCAATAAGTTCCCATCTCTCTTCCTCATTAGTCCAGGAAAGATAGTTCTTATATGTAAATGACTGATTAAGTTTTTTTAGGTGATAACTGCATAGATCCTCCTCTTTGTATTATTAATACCGAACCACCAGAGGTATTAAGTCAAGCAACAATCTGGTAGAACGTTGTGAGATGTCTAGAAAAAGCTGGGGTAAATACTTAATTACCTGTATATTACAAGCTCCCTAACTACCCCTGCAATCCGATCAAAATCGCTGTCATTATGTAGTAAAGGTATTCCGTGCTCAATAGCTGTTTGTGCAATTAGTAAATCAACAGTACTTCTTACTATAACTCCGGATCGCCTGCATAAAAAATTTATATACGCTGCTTTTTCGTAGGAATTATGCCCATCTGAAAGTTCATAAAAATCGAGAGTACCTAAATATGCTTTTAATTTATTAAATTCTACCTTATTTCGAGAGCCCTGAAGTATCTCCTGATAAATAAAGCTGTTTATTCCAAAGGGAACAGAACGATCAAGTAACTCCTGAAGTTTTTCGGCAGCACTATTTTCTGTACCTTTCAGGTAATCAATTAGAACAGAGGTATCTACAAGAATCATTCTTCTCTCATTGCTTTATAGTCATATTCTTTATCAAAAAAGATCTGTCCTTTCAAATCCCTAAGATCCCGCCTTTTCCTGTTTTTTACATACTCCTTCAGAGCAGTTTCTATAAGCTCTCTTTTTGTTTTTATATTATCAGAATACCGAAAAGCGTCATCTACAAGTTGATCATCTAAAACGATGTTTGTTCTCATAATACACCTCCATATGTGTATCATAATACACATATTACTAATTGTCCAGCTTAAAAATATCGGGGATTTTAGAGCGGTGTTATATTTTGAACTTTCTAGAGTTTTTTGCGCTGTTTCCCTGGTCGCAACTTTACCTGATCCTTCGCAAGCTCACTACACGGCTATGCAACCTAAGACTTTTTACGCAAGTCTATAATCAATACATTAGAAAAGAAGTATTTTTAAAATAGAAAATGAGATACAGCGAAAAAAGATGATTAATTACTTTATTAGCGATGTTGACTTACTTATTTTATATAATTCATGATATATATTCCCATTGTCTTTCCTGGACAGCTTTTTAAAAAGTACTCTGGCAAGAATAAAAGCTATCCATAAACCCAAACGCCTCATTCCGGCTTCAAAACCGAAAAGTTTGAACATTCCTAAAGATCCTTTAAAAGAATAAAAGTTTTTTAAAGCGTTAAAAAATTCTACTTGTAATTCCCATGGAGACATATTATAAGGCTTAAACACTACATTTACCATATCGTAGTATTGCCAATCCTTAATTATTATTCTGTTTTCTTTTTTAAATTGATCATATAGTGGTGTGCCCGGATATGGAGTTAAAACAGCAGGCTGAAGTTGATATGCGTTAACTTTACTGGCGAATTCAACTGAATTTCTTATGTCTTTTTTTGTATCGTATCTAAGGCCAAGAACTACACTGGCAATAAGTTTGATCTTGTATTTGGACAGCATTTTTCCTGCTCTTTCTATATCTGCTATATTTTGCTTTTTGTTTATATAGTCTAAAGATTTTTGATTCAGAGATTCAATTCCTATAAGAACTCTATTTAGATGAGCATCTCTCAATAAGGCTAATAATTCTTCATCGTCTGCCAAATCTGTTCTTCCAAAGAAAAAAGTTTCTTTAAATATCAGCTTTTTATCAATCATTTTTCTGAGTATCTCTTTTGCCCTTTTTTTATTAGCAGTAAAATTATCATCTTCAAAATTCATATATTTGAATCCCAACTTCTTATACATTTTCAATTCTTCTATCACATTTTCAGGAGTCCTTTGCCTGTAAGGAGAGAACATTCGTGTAGTTGTGCAGAAGCTACAGTTATAAGGGCAGCCTCTTGAAGTCATTACATTTGCACATTTACAGGGGGTCTTAAGTAAACTGTAATCGGGAAAAGGAATTTCGTCCAGATTATCTACGGGTTGAGCATGTATTATCTTCTCTCTGGAATTTCCTTCTACGACATTCGCAATGATTGCTTCCGCTTCACCAACTATTACCTGATCAGCATGTTTGATTACTTCTTCAGGAATACCGGATGCATGTATACCGCCAATAATTACCCGCTTTTTATATTCATTTCTAATAATATCAGCAAGTTCATATGCCCTTGTTGCATTCGACGACATGGTGTAAATACCTATTACATCCGCATCCTTAAAATTTTCCGGTTTTAGGTTCTGATATAATTCTTCGTATACCTTTACATCATGACCACGTTTTTTAAGAATAGCGCCTAAAATTAAAGGTCCTGTAATTGAGTTGGTTCTTCCGTAAAAGGACGACCCCAGCCTATAAATAGATAACCTTCTCATATCAGAAGCAGGGGTTATGAATACAACTTTCAATTTTTTCATATCCTATATTCAACCATACCTATATTAATTTACAGAGGTCTGATCAAAAAGTCAAGCAAAAATACCAGGTAGAGTTTTTTGCGCTGTATCTCTGGTCGCAACTTCCTGTAATTACTAGTCAACTCTAAAAAAATCATATATAATTATTTATGTAGTAAACAGAGGGAAAATTTGGAAAAAGGCATTTTACTTTCAAAGGATCAAAAAACTATCCAGAATGGAAGGGATTCCCTCTCCAGACATCCTATATTAACTCAGCAATATCCATGCCTGTAGAATGGATAGGAAAAACTATCGGGCTTATCAATATCGACAGCACTAATAAATTTGCTTTTACATAGGAAGATGCTTCAAAGCTGAAAGTAATTTAGTCAATCGATCAAAAGTTTTACAATTTTTAAAAGTAATATAGCAATTAAGATTGATATAAAAGACAATGGAATAGGAATGCCTGCAAGACACAAAACTTCATCAGAGTTATCGGGACTGGATCTCGTTGAATCTCTGATATTTCAAATAGACGGAACAATTTCAACAATTATATTCCCCCTGAAACTTAATTAAAAAAAATTACAGGGCAAAGAAAAAACACCCCTGTTTTAAATAAATATCAGGGGTGTAAAATATTTTATTTCCAGTACTTTGCCATTCTGTCTCTTAATGTCTTGCGGTATTTTTCCCAGTCAGTAATTGGTTTTTCAGCAAGACCCTCTTCACATGCAGCTTTAGCAACTGCAATCGCTTCATACTCAATAACTCTTGGATCAAAGGGTTTAGGAACAATATAATCTCTGCCAAAAGTAAAAGTACGGCCATAAGCTTTTTCTACTTCTTCATGAACAGGCTCTTTTGCAAGAGCTGCGAGGGCTTTTGCAGCTGCCATCTTCATACCTTCTGATATTTTTCTGGCACGAACATCCATAGCACCTCTGAAAATAAATGGAAATCCCAGAACATTATTAATCTGATTAGGATAATCACTTCTTCCGGTAGCCATTATTAAATCACTTCTGGTTTCCACTGCAGTTTCATATTTAATCTCGGCCTCTGGATTTGCCATTGCAAAGACAACAGGATTATCAGCCATAGATAAAAGCATTTTTGGAGTAACACAATTAGCAACAGAAAGGCCGACAAAAGCATCAGCACCATTTATAGCTTCTTCCAATGTACGGAGGCTGCTTTCATTGGCAAACTCTTCTTTCTGTACTGTCATCCCCTCTTTTCGGCCTTTATATATTACACCTTTGCTATCACAAATAGTTATATTTTCTTTTTTCACCCCTGCGGCACAAAACATTTTGGCACAGGAAATACCTGCAGCACCAGCTCCATTAAACACTACTTTAAGGGTTTCAAGAGGTTTTTTAATTACCTCGGAAGCATTAATAATTCCAGCTGTACAGATAATTGCCGTACCATGCTGATCATCATGAAAAACAGGAATATTACATTCTTTTATTAATCTCTGTTCAATTTCAAAGCATTCAGGAGCTTTAATATCCTCAAGATTAATACCCCCAAAGGTAGGTTCCATCAACTTTACTGTCCGGATAATTTCTTCCGGATCAAGGGTATCAAGTTCAATATCAAAAACATCCACATCTGCAAATCTTTTAAACAGAACACCCTTCCCTTCCATTACTGGCTTGGATGCAAGTGCCCCTCTGTTCCCAAGACCAAGTATTGCAGTGCCATTGGAAACCACCCCCACAAGATTTCCTTTTGCTGTATAGGTATAGGCTAATTCCGGTTCTTTTTCAATTTCCAGAACAGGTGCTGCTACACCTGGGGTATAGGCCAGAGCAAGTTCATCAGCTGTCTGGCAGGGCTTGGTAGCTGTAACCTCAATTTTACCTGGCTTCCCATCAAGGCAATGATAGTTCAGTGCTTTTTGTTTTAAGTTATCCATTTTCTACTCCCAGTTGAATTTATAGTCCAGATTCCATCGATCTCTAAGTTCTACCATCTGTTTTTGCAATACAGGAGGCACAGGGCAACCATGTTCTTTTCTGTACTTCCAGGCATCCCATTCTTTTTCCCCTGCTGTCCATATACGATCCGAACCAGGGGCTTTCTCAGATTCCCTTAATTTTCTCATAATGGTACCTGCTATGGACTTAAAAATTGGAAGTCCCAGAAAATTATCAATATTAATAGCAATAAAAAAATGTCCCAGAGGATAGGGTATTCTATTACCTTCTTCATCAAATCCATTCAGATCCTTAAGAAAAGAACCTCCCTGAAGAGCCGCCGATAATACCTCAACAACTGTTGCATATCCATAGCCCTTAAATCCTGCAGTTTCTTCACCCAGTCCCCCCAGAGGAGCCAGTGCAGCCTTGCCCTTTGTAAGATCAACTAAAATCTGTTCTGTATCTGTTCTTGTCTTACCGTCCCTGCTGATAACCCAGCCTGGAGGTATCTCCTTTCCGACACGATTATACATCTCAATTTTACCTCTTTGGGAGACTGAAGTTGCACAATCAAGAATAAAAGGAAACTCTTCATCTGTAGGAAAACCAATTGTAAGGGGATTGGTTCCGAGCATATTTTCCACACCATGGGTTGGAGCTATTGATGGCCGGGCATTTGTTCCTGTTATTCCTATCATTCCGGCATCCGAGGCCATAGAAGCCCAATATCCGGCAATTCCATAATGTGTGGAATTTCTAACAGCAACCATACCCATTCCATATTTTTTTGCTTTTTCAATAGCCATATCCATAGCTTTTTTTGAAACGACATGCCCCATACCATTATTTCCATCAAGAACAGCAGTAGTTTCAGTTTCCTTAATGACATCGATTTTAGTTTTAGGATTTAATATTCCCCAGTCTATTCTATCCAGATAGATTGGTTTCAACCGCCCGATACCATGAGAATCAATTCCTCTTTTGTCTGATTCTATAAGTACATCACCTATGATATCTGCATCCTCTTCGGGAATTCCGGCAGAAACAAGACAATTTTTCATAAATTTTTCCAGTAAATCGAATTCGACCCACTCGCATCCATCATATGCATCAGCATATCCCATAATTTATCTCCTTTAAAATTATATATTATTACTCAAAGCTGGAATAATATTTATTCCGGCTTCTTCAAAATCAGGACAAACATTATTATCCGGCATCCTGTCAGTTACCAGAATATCTACCAGATCGAGAGAAGCTGTAAAAAAACTGGTTACTCTGGCAATTTTTTTATAATCTGCAACGAGTATAATCTGACCTCGTGTACGTTCCATCATCCATCGTGTTAGAGCAGCCTCCTGGGGATTAGGAGATGTTATTCCAGATTTAAGACTAATTCCATCCGCACCTATCACAGCTTTGGCAGGCATTATCTCATCCAGGACACGAAAGGCAAAATCACCCACAGTACATCCCGATTGTCTCCGGAATTGCCCCCCGAGCAAAATTAAATCAAGGGTAGAATCTTCCGGTAAAGACAGGGCTGCTGCAATATTATTGGTAACTACATGAACATCCTTACGATGTGCCAAATGCAGAATAACCTGAAGGGTTGTTGACCCCCCATTAATAAACACAGTCTCACCATCTTCAATTAGTTTCGCTGTTACCCGACCGATAGCTTCCTTGGAAGATCGATTTGCCTGGTTTTTTTCACTATAAAGAGATTCTCCCATTACATAATGAATTTTTATTGCACCCCCGTGAGTTCTTTCCAGTCTTCCCTTTTTTTCGAGAATATCCAGATCCCTTCGTATGGTCATATCTGATACAAGAAAAAGCTGACTGAGGTCATCAACCCTGACAGAACCATCAGAATCAAGCATTTCCAATATTTTTTCCCGTCGTTTAGCGGGGATTAAATTGTTACTCATATAAGCTCCATATGTTTATAATAGTTAGTTTTTACCTACTTGTCAAGTGTTTTATAACATTTTCTACCAATTCCAAACATATACAAACACACAATAGCTCAAAGACATTATATTCAAAATTTTCCTTGACCCCTCAGCATATCTGATTTAGTCTATTAACAGAGGGGTATTCAATGGAAAAAACTTTAGCAATAGTTTTAGGTGGCGGCAAAGGAACAAGACTCTTTCCACTTACAAAAGAAAGAGCAAAACCGGCTGTACCTTTTGGAGGAAAATACAGGCTGGTTGATATTCCAATTTCAAACTGCATTAATTCAGACCTGAAACAAATCTACATACTTACTCAATTCAACACAGCATCGCTCCATAATCATATTTCAAATACTTATATTTTTGATGTTTTTACCCAGGGATTTGTAGAAATTCTGGCAGCAGAACAAACCTTTGAAACAACAAGCTGGTATGAAGGAACTGCAGATGCTGTAAGAAAAAATATGAATCATTTTAGAGGCCAGCATCCTGATTATTATGTCATTTTATCCGGAGATCAGCTATATAGAATGGATATTCAGGATATGATAGATAATCATATTAAAAGTGGAGCCGAAGTTACTATTGCTTCCACACCGGTTACAAGAAGAGATGCAGAGGGATTAGGAATTGTCCAGTGTGATAAATCAGGAAAAGCTTTATCTTTTCTGGAAAAACCTGCTGCAGATATGGATATTTCCAATCTAAAATTTGACCAGTCTCTTCTGGAAGGGGTGCATAACATAAACCCTAAAGAAGAATTCATGGCATCCATGGGAATATATGTTTTTAATGCAAAAGCCATGGAGGAGCTTCTGAATAATGACTTTGTAGATTTTGGAAAGGAAATAATTCCGGATGCAATAACAGAACGCCATGTTAATGTCTATCCGTTTACAGGTTTCTGGGAGGATATTGGAACAATAAAATCATTTTTTGAATCAAATCTTGATATGGCATCCCTTACTCCTAAATTTAATTTTTATGATGAACATAGTCCAATTTACACTCACAGAAGACATTTACCGGCCACAAAAATGAATTTCTGTACAATATCCCAATCACTTGCAGCAGAAGGAAGTATAATTACAAATGCCTCTATAGTTAATTCGGTTATAGGTATACGAACAATAATCGAATCAGGCGCAAATCTCGACAGCGTATACTGTATGGGCGCAACATTTTATGAAACTGAATCTGAAAAGTTTAAAAACATAAAAACAAAACTTCCAAACCTTGGTATTGGAAGGGGTTCAATGATAAAAAAATCAATAATAGATGTGAATGCAAGAATTGGTGATGGATGCCGAATAGGAGTGGATCACAGAGAACGTAAAGATGGTGAATATGATAATTACTGGATTGTGGACGGAATTATTATAATACCCAAAAATGGAATTATTCCGGCGGGTACAAACATTTAAGTGTTTCAACAATTTGCTTGTCTGAGCCAGCCATTTGCAGGTCGGTCATTTCTTTTAATGAAAACCACCCTGTCCTGCTGTGCTCTCTAAGAGTCAGTTCCTCTGATACCAGATTAACGAGATATCCAAATATCTCAAATTCCCTGTCCCGGTTTGTAAACGTTCCGCTGCAAATTCTTTTTCCCACTTTTATTTCCACATTAAATTCTTCTTTATACTCCCTTGTTAATGCTTCCCTGGGAGTTTCGCTTTCTTCTGCCTTTCCACCGGGGAATTCCCAACTTTCTCCTATTGAAGTTCCGGGGTTTCGAAGAGCTAATAAGAATTTATTATCTTTTAATATTATTCCTGCTGTAGAAATTAACATTTTATAAAAAAAGGACACCAGGAAAGAGGAAATGCAGGCAGGCAGCGACCACTGCAGCAACACCAACAATTGATGAATGTTTTACAAAGATATTATCCATTTTCTTTAAGAATCCTTTTGTCTCCACATCATCACTATCGCTATGCAGATATTCGGTAAGGAGAGTAACCCCGGATATAAGAAGAGTGAGGGAAGGTAATAAGTCACCTACAATAATTACATCACCTTTGAAAACACTGATAAGTTTTAATATCCCTATTAAAAAAAGCGAAATTATGAAACCAATACGAAGACTTTTCTTATTATAAATAAATTCACGAAAAGTTAGAACTGATGGGAATTTCTCTGAAAAATAAGGCGCAGCCAGTACCAGACCACTGAGCAAATTAAAACAAACAGCCAAACAATAAAATTGTACCATAATAACTCCATTTCACTGAAAGATAATCAAAAGCAAACCAAAGGTCAATACAGCTTTTTGCGATGTGTGACCTTTTCTACTTTTAAAATACTTCTTTTCTAATAGAATAACTACTTTTTTCTTGACTGGCAAGGCTGTTGGTGTTATCAAACTTATGATAATAATAACCGGCGAACTACTGCAAGATCGACTGGACAGACCTCCAAAGGCGCTGCCAGGGTTTACTGTAACAAGCTTTACAAAGATATCATTCATATAATGGAAGTATCTGAACAAATCAACAGATTAGAATCTGAAATTTCTCAACTTGAATTGGAATTGAACCAAAAAAAATAGAATTGGCCTCTCTGCATTAACCGGAACATTTCCCGGAGTGGTTGTATCATGATTTATTCCAGGATCCGGAGGTGCGAAATTTCCTCTTCAATCCTTTACGCTTGTAATTCATATTTGTTTCTGGTTTTAAGTTTCAGGTTTTTATCAAAACTCTTTTTAAAAACCTGTACTTTTAGCTTTCTATTCTGTGCAAATCCACACCGTCTATGATTTTTGCAATAACACGGATTTCTCATTTTCAATAATATGTAATTTCTCTTTCTATATAAGCTACCATAATTTCATCTTCATATAGTTCTTTTCTTAACCAGTTTCCATGCTGATCATGATTCATTGCTTTTTGGGTACGCATAATAGTTGGTGGATTATCTCTGTAATCATGTGTAATGCCTTCGACTATATATCCGTCTTTATCATACTTATAATCATGAACAAACATCTTTTCTTCCTTTGAATTTAAATTAATCAATTTCATCAAAGTATTATTTTCATAACGAAATTTAGATATATATCTGAATCTTGGACCACTATCATTTATATATTTTATCACATTATTATTTTCGAAATACAATGAATCTGTCACTGTTGTCCTCTTATCAGTAAAATCAATTTCCAAACTAAATATATTACCAATTATCTGCTCAGTTTCAATTTGTATCAGTTTATTATTCTTAGAAACCTTTCTAACAACTTTATTCTCATCTGAATCAAAAGGCAAATATTGGTACGTTATTTGCCTTTCAGGTACTATTACTCCATTAAAAGTTTCTTCTACTATTATAAGTCTTCCATAATCATCATAAAAATAATTCCAACCACTTTCATCTCCATGATTATATCTCTTTATCCGAGAAATTTTCCCTTCTGAATCATATTCTTTTATTATAAAAAGCTCTTTTTCTCCATCATCTTTAATTTTTGCAGCCCATACTTTCATTTCTTTTACTGAACCTCTAGGATATGTAGAATCCAGAGGATCAAATACTCTTTCATCCAAAACGCCATCCCATTTTGGATAACGAAACCCGGCAGTTTCAGGATTGGTAACTACAAGATTAATATAATCTGGAAAAGGATTTACTTCCTGTTCCAATACATTAACCCCTTCTTTTAAATCCTGACCACCATTATCTTTACTATTACAACTAAAAAAAATAAATAGTACTAACATAAATACAATAATTTTTATTATTTTCATTTTAATTTTCCTTTAACTCATTGAGTCATTTGATGAGTATCAATTACCTTAAAAACATCAACTCTAAATAATTCATTGCTTCTAGCTGTATCACCTGTTGATTGTCTGTTTGTATTGCTTGTATCTTCCAGATTAAAATTAAAAGGATTGTTTATATCCGAAACATCTCCGGCAGTCACCGAACCACTGTTTATATTTACCTGATGATCATATTTCTTACTTCCAGCTGCATTTTCTGTATGTATACGCCCTGTTGTAAAAAATTCTGAATTGGAATTTTCCAGTTCATTTAATTTTAAACCTAACTTAGCTCCATTGCCATTTATACTTACATCGTAAGCAAGAGTCTTACTGGGATCATCAATAAGAGCATTCACTAGTGCAGCACCTGCTGCCGGACTTAATTCATTTCCATTAGTGTATAATCCCAATTCAATAGCTTTTGCATTCGCTTGATCTATGGAAAAGTTATCTCCACTAAGGGCATTTGCAATACGGGTAAAAGTTGTTAAAACACATCCAAAAGCTGCAATAGACTCATCCCTTGAAGCTCCACCATTCCCTAAATTATTAGAACTGTCCTGCTGAACGACTCCTCTGGTCACATCTTTAATAATAAATCCAGTAGGATCTGAAAATCTGACAGGGTTGTTGGAAGTATAAGAATACCAGTTATTGGCTTCAATAAAGCTATATCCATTTCGATTTGGACTAATTAAATTCGATCCTGTAAGATCTGTAGAGATCCACCGACTCGTCCTTGGATTCAGATACCTTGCCCCGTAATAGTACAGCCCGGTTTCCTCATCAAGTTCCTTTGCGGTGAATTTATAAGGCAGCATATCAAACAAGTCAACACTTTTTTCAATCCAGGTTTCACCATATGGGGTGTATTCAATATGCTCAAAAACCTCACCGTCCGGGGTTGTTACTATGTTGGAAGAACCCAGATGATCGCCGTGATAGTAGTAGGTATTTACTGCTTCATACCCTGTGGAGGGGTCACTTTCCATGTTTAGTCTGGTAGCAATTCTTGTTTCCCCCAGGTAGATGTTTTTACTCTGCCGGAAGTCATAACTCTCTTTTGTAGTCAGCCACATGCTGTTAAAGTAGAGGGTTTCACTTCCATTGTCAGACATTTTATTTGTTCGCTCACCACTATAATCATAACGGTATTCTACTGTATGTGCAGGGTCGATTGTTGTTTTAAGACGGTTTTCCTCATCCCATATATATGTTCGTTTATAGACCGTTTCCTGTGATGAGGTATTTCTTGTCAGAGCTATGCCTCTGTTCATTTCTGTAATTTCTCCGTGTTTTGTAATTGTTCCGCTTCCCTGTATCCCTTCTGCACTATGACCCCCGGTACGTTCTTCCATAATATTACCATTACGGTCATAAAGATACCAGAAATTTCCTACTATTTCTGCCTGTTTGGGTTTATCTGCATAATAGCTGTATTCCAGGTTGTAGTTAAGGGAATTTACTCCGCCGGATGGGTTTACTATATTGCTGCTTGTTTTTGAGAGTATGTTTCCGGTGTTGTCATATGTAAAGTTCTGGGTGTACTTCGATGTCCCCTGTACAAATCCAAACTCTTTGTCTTCGAAGTATCCCGCTCCTTTTGTCAGCTGGTAGAGTCCGTCATACTCATAGTTCTGGTTAACCAGATACCTTCCAGATACATTTATTATTGAGAGTATGTTTCCTGTTCTGTCAAAGGTGTAATCTATCTCCTGGAGAGTATTAAAAGCATTTTTAGTTTCAATGTTGTTAAGCCAGCGACGGTCTTCATCATAAGTATACTTAGTCTCTATTCCATTTTCATATCTAATGTAAGTTCTCTGTCCAAATTCATCATAGCCGATGTTTTCTATATATGTTGTATTAAGACCATTATGAACAGAATTAATTTTCTCAACTTCCCCGCTTCTGTTGTAGGTATAGCTTACAACTTCTCCGTCCGGATAGGTTATGGTTTCCATTCTTCCCTGGTAATCAAAGGTGTAGTTAAAACTGGCACTCTTGTCATCTTCCAGAGGTGCCAGGCGTTTTATCGTTTTTATAACCTGTGTTGTCTCTCCAAGTTTTCCATAGAAGTTTTCTATACTTCCGGACTCGTCTGTTATTTTTACAATCCTTCCTGCCCTGTTGTAGTCATCTCCCTGTACTCCATAGGTATAGACCGTATCTTCCATAAATGGATAATCTATTTTCTCTATTCTTCCCAGGGTGTCGTAGATGTAGTTTATGGATGCTCCGTTATTTCTAAGGTTTGCATCCACCTTTCTTATTAAATGGTCTGCTTTATCATACTCAAACTCTGCAAGGCCTGTTTCGGGGCTTTGCAATGTCAGTCTTCTTCCAAGAATATCATAGCTAAATGTAACATCACTTCCTTTTGCGTCTGTTACTTTTAAGAGTTCCCCCAGCACGTTGTAGATATAAGATGATTCTGTCAAAAGCATTCCGGAAGAATCCCTTTTCTCTATTCCTACAATATTTCCTCTAATATCTTTTTTTGTTTCTGTTATGTTTCCAAGAGGATCTGTTACCCTCTCTGTTGTCATTAAACCTTCTACCCCATAGTCTTTTGTGATAACAGAATTATCGGGAAAGGTAATTGCTAATATTCTGTCCAGAGCATCGTATGTTTTTATGGTTGGACGCAGTGCTGTGTTCTCTATGGATGGAGCGGTACTAGTCTCCTCAAAAACTGTCTGTCCCTTTCCTACAGGTCGTGCCTTGCTGTCGTAAACAACATATCCGCTTTTCTTCCAGCCATTCAGGTTTCCTGCCTCATTGTAGACCTCACCCTCTTTGGCTGTCAGAATTATCCTGTTCAATCCGTCTGTTATTACCCAGGTGTCCATAGTATCTGTGCTGTCGGGATCAAAGCTTATCTTGTTCTTTGTCATAGCCTTCCATGGAAAGCTGTCCGTAAGATATGAATATTCCACAGCCTTGACCGTCCCTGTATCGTATGAACTAATAATGGTATTAAGCCGTCCGAAGTTGTCATATTCCTTGCTTATAATATTTCCGTTACTGTCGGTTTGGGAGGTTTCCACTCCAAACCTGTAATTATAACTTAAATTCGATGTATAGGAGTCCCCTCCATGGATACTTGATGTTTCTATTTCTGTTACATACCGGTGGAAAGCACTATCGTAGGTATACTCTTTTCTGTAGCCCAGGGGATTTGTTACAGATATCAGGTTTCCATACTCACTCCCATATCCAAATGTATATTCAGAGTAATTATTTTCGCTATAGTAACTTCTTAACGAGACAAGATTGCCCCTTCCGTCATAGCTCCCTTCTCTCTTTCTGATTATTTCACCAATCGAATCTCTTACTGTCAGGCTTACGGGCAGACTTTTCAAATAGCTGAAGTCATAATTATCAGAATAGGCGATGTTCAGAATAATATTATCATCAGGATCAGAAGCGACTCCCATATCCTCCAAACTGATAACATTTCCGTAGTTGTCATAAAGGTAGTGTTTCTCTGTTTCCACAGTATCAGAATCTGAAGGGTCATAAATTCTGCTTATTTCTGTAGAGAGATAAGGGAATTTTGCCACTCCTCCTGTATAGGAACCAACAGTTCTAAGGCTGTAACTGTTCTCCTGTTCCTGGAAAACCCGTCCGTTTCCATCTCTGGTTTCTGTAAAAAGAACAAGCCCTTTTGTATAGTAGTCGCTGTTATTGTATCTTGTTGTTGTAACCGATCCGTCACCCTTTGTTACGGTTACCTCATGGAATCCGTAAAACTTCCGTTCGTCCCTGTCGTAGTATCCCCCGTTATATCCAAATGTTTCGGTATACCTGTGTTCTCCTGCCATGGAAGGATCATCTTCAAAACCGTCATTTTTTACTAGCTCTCTCAGAACATACCTGTTTTGGGGCATGGCAACTGTATTCCCCTCCCGTCCGTACTTAAGGTCTATACTTCCCCCTGCAGGTATAATTATTTTATTAAGAAGCCCCGTCTTTCCCATACTGTTAATAAGAGTTTTTACAGGATCAAGACCTGTTTTTTTAAGTATATGATCAGGAAGACCGTCTCCGTTTATATCCTGCATGGAGAGACTCGTTGTGCTTACTGCATAAAATCCGTTTATACCGGGAATAAGGGTAAACCCAAAACGTGCAATTCCAAGATTAACACCAAAAAGCATTGAAACACTTGCCCCTAGACTAAGAGAGATTCCTCCCGAATAGCTTATTGTATCATCCACTGTCAGGGGATTTATTATGGATAGGAAAGGGCTATCCCCACCGGTGGTTAAAAAAGATGGTCTTGAAATAGAATTCAAATCCAAATATGGTATATCAAGATTATTTAGAGCAGAACTATTCGAATCCATTAAAAACCCAAGGAGACCTGCTGTATCTGCAAATGTTGTTTCCCAGTCAGGTTTATAAATATGAACCTCTTCCAGTGAAAAGGTATCACCCAGATTAAAACGAACCCTGAAAAAGTTTTCCAGAGGCTTTTTGACTACCTGATCAGAAAGACCATCTCCATTAATATCCATAAGCTGAGAAAGGGTCCTCTTTGATGATGCATTAAACCCCATACTCAGAGATGCACTTTTTACTACACCTGCAGGAAAACTGACAGACAGAGATCCACCGGTGCCAAGAGTTCCTGTATTACTAAAGCTGAGACCAAGAGCACTGTTTCCAAGATCACCTGTATTTTCAGCCATACTGTAAAGGGTCGTATTTATTCCATCTGAAAAAGATACTGCATCGGCAAAACCTCTGTCCCCTCTGTTTACCGATACAAGATAATCTCCGGATCCCGTACGGCTAACACGGTCAGGAAGACCGTCTCCTGTAAGATCAATAAGCCCTTCAGTTCTGACAGATGATCCTGCTGTACCGTTTAAACCGCTAAAACCGACACCAACTTGCGAATGCATGTCCGGGGCACTGATCGTGGTATCCTTTACTTTCCCATTGGGATCATAATTTTGTACTATTGACCCAAGGCCTCCCCCTGGAGCTGCTCCAAATCCATAACTTACATTGTTACTGTAGGAAAGACGGCCCGGAGCAGCTGTAGTATAGGTTGCGGAATTTCCAAATCCTGCTCCTGTCCCGTGGACTGCCGTAAAAGAGGATGCGCCCCCTTTATCGCTTGTGTAGGAGATCATATCCGGATATCTGTCTCCGTTAATATCCATTAGTCCCTGGGTCTGCCATGAAACTCCTGAATTTTTACTAAAGGAAAAGCCTATACCTGTATCATCACTAAAAGGGAGACTTACACCCCCGTTTACATCTTTGGACTCAGACTTTCCTGCACTTACATTTCCTATTTGCCCTCCTGATACAGGGGAACTGCCTCTGGGAACATTATAATATGTATCGCCATCCTTTCTGTCTGCATGCACAAAGGAACCCTTTATAACAGGGGCAAAGAAATATGTAGTATTGGAAGGATTTCCCCCTGCATCAAAACTTGACTCCGTATAGGAACTGACCCCTCCAATCATACTATCCGTATCAAGAGAGAACAGAGTCCCGGAATCCTTTCCTACTACAGTTACTTTAGGATTTCCATCTTCATCCTTATTCTGCACCATTGCCTGGAAATATTTAGGCAGCGAAACTTCATCTTCTCCATTCTGTGGGGGATTCCTGTGAATCAGTTCTTTATCAAACTCATAGTATCCTGACCAGAAACCATAGTACCAGCCGCCAACACCTCCTGTGAACATCTCAAAACCTCCAGGAACATGAGTTCCATCAGTTTCTCCTTCCAGTTTCGAGCCGAGTATATCTTCATCATTATAGATATCTTCAGGATATTCAATCAGATTTTCAGGATCAAAATCCACCCGGGCACTGTAGCTATGGATATACTTTTTAAAAAGAACAGTATCACCGGAACTATTAAAAGAGGAAATAGAAACCACTCCCGGGCTACTATGGGTTAACGAATTTTTCCCTGAAGGAAATGGATTATCCACAACATCTACAGTCGGGTTATCAGTATAACTGACAGGAAGAACTGAATCAGAGGAATAGTGCAGATGTCTGTTCAGCACGGTATAGACTCTCCACCCGAGACTATTAAAAAGAGATCCAATATTTACTTTATCCGATTCTGCAAGGTCCTCTTTAAGGATATAGTTTTCTAAAATCTCATTATAATTATAGTAAGGAAATTCAATATAATCCCGGATATATTTTTTTATCTCAAACTCAAGAAGATCTTTCTCATCTGGTGAAATATTATCATTAAGGGCATAAAAGATATTATTATCAATATCTGTAATTTCATAAAAAAGATTTTCAATCTCCGGTGTTCCGGTAAAATAATTATTATACTCATCAGAACTTAAGGCTATAATTCCAATACTGCTCCCTGTTAAAAACGGATTATCAATAATGGAGTCTGAATTATTACTTAAATTATCCATCAACAGAACAAATCGTGCTTTCTGCTCATCACTTAGATCAGATATCAACTCATAATACTCTATGTCCGGTATAACAGGATACCTGTTGTAAACACTGTCAAAAAAGATTTTATCATCTGTATCCATAGGATTATATATTCCAGTATACTCATCAAAATTAAACTCTGTATGACTATGACCTAAAATAATATTAACCAGGTCTGTTTTTTCCGCCAACAGTAATCCCGTTTTCAAACTATAATACTCAATGTTTTCCAAAGAGGGAGTCGGAATATATACACTTTCCAGAAGGAGTTTACCCTCTGCTGCAGAATCATATAGACCGCCGTATTCATCCGGTGTAAGAGTCCTGTACCCCTGATCGATGAAAATATCCATGAGTCTGTTTTTATCAGAATCAGTTAAATTTTCTCTTAAATTAAAACTTTCAATATCAGGAATAGCAGGATACCTTTGAAAGATCTCCTGCAAAAAAACTTTATCATTCATAGAAACTGCATTTTGAAAACTTCCATAATCATTACAACTGAAAACAGAGTAATCTGGATATGCAAAAATATAACTGCCTGTTACTGCTTCCAGTAACGCATTGTCATACTGCACAGCAGGTAGAGACTGGAGAATGCTGGTAGGATCAGATAAAACATAATAGTGTGTGCTGTCAGCCCTTTCAAACTCTACAGTAATTGTATCCTCTATTTTTATTATCTCTGCATTATTAACAGCAGACTGAGTCCCGTTTATTTCTGAAACAAGATTATAGGAATCTCCTGAAGGTATAAGATACAGATATTCATCCATGACAATCCCTTCCGGATCTGTTATCCTGTCTAAAAAGATATCGTTTGAAAAAAGCTGGTTTCCCGGAGTAGAATCTTCAAAGGATGTATAAAGAACAGGTGTAAATCTCTTTTCAGGAGCATGTTTTATAAAGGATAAAGTTTCACCCTCCCGTTTAGGATGTACTTTTTCTCCAGTAAAATCGGTATAATAATAGAGCATTTCTCTTTCGCCATATGTCAGTACAGTCCCAATAAGATCCTGTACAGTACTGTCTGCATCGTTGTTTATTCTGATAAAATCCTTAAACTCAGGACGATAGATATAACCATCCAGCATTCTAGCCCTGCCTCCAGGTACAATGTTAAGAATATTACCATCTCCATCCAATTCAACTTCAGTTTCACTGGCATTCTCCAGTAAAGAAGAAAATATATCTTTTGATATTCTTACAGGTATAAAATAACTGTTTGTAATTATACTGTTATCTGTCTCTCCGGCTCCCTCGGGAGTAATAATTCCGGAAGTACAAAGTCCTTCAAAATAGTTAATATTCAGATACTTAATATCTATATCCCAATCCAGGTCATCCCCTCTGTATTCCTTTCCGGCTCCGGAACCGTTGTCCAGACCTTCATCCATAAGAAAATAAATTTCAGAACCATTTGAAACAGTTAATTCTCTGCTGTCCTCCCCAACACTATTTCCGCTTAAAAGGTTGATAGAATATATACCATTCCCGTCATCAGGATATGTAACAGCTTTTACTCCATCTGACGAAATGTTTGTGCTGTTAACCATTTCTGCCCTCTGTTTAATTTCAACTGTTCCTCCTGTAAAAGATTTCCACTTTCTAAGAGGTTCCTGACTACTGTAAACCCGCTTGTATTCCTCTTCATCTATATCCTCATTCTGAGTAACAGAAGCTCCCTCACTTCCGTAGGAAGCAGTAGTAAAACCACCGCCGGTATTCATTAAAAAAGTAGAGCTGTCAGATTTTACAAAGTCTATGTAGCCGTCACCATTTATATCGGAAAAAGAACTTTTTCCATTTGTCCAGTTCCGCTGCAGGGTTACTGCTGCTGTTGCTCCGAATAATCCGGCAGATGCCCCGAGGCTGTATCCCAACTGATTGCTTTCATTTAGTGAGGCCGACATCGTACTGACAAGAATCTCATTATCCGTATCAAAACCTGATCCTGTATTCCTATAGGCTTTCAGATGATTCCAGTCTTTCCATACTGCATCAGACAGTCCATCTCCATCTATATCCAAAAGTGTGGATTTGGTAATTGTATTTGAAAAATTAACTCCTCCGCTTACACCTATATCAAAAACCGTAGACCATCTGAATTTCCAATTTTTAAATTTTCTAAGTTCAAATTTTAAACCCGCATACAAACTTGCACCAACCCCATATGAACGGGTTTGATTCAGTCCCGGAAAAACAGAATCGGAAACACTGCTCCACATATTTACCGAAGAACCAAAACCATTGTACCCCAGAACACTTCCATTTCCATCTGTTACTTCAGGCAGCTTTTCATAAATAAAACCATACACATAAAACTCATTTCCATTGCCGTCAGATTCGGAAAACTCTTTTAGAACTGTCTGTCCAAACTCATTCTGATCATATAAAAAGGAGTATGACCGGAAAACCTCTCCGTTATAGGATATATCAACACCATCAAGACGGCGTATCAGTTTTGAAACAAACCTACCCCTTGCATCCATCCGTCTGTCGGGTCTTGAGGTAGTTGTATTAAAAACAACCTTGTATGGACCGGGATAAGAACTGCTTATATTACTATTCCCGGAATAGCGGATCTCCTTTAAATATATGTATTTATTTACACTGTCATAGTCGTAAATATAGCTTACAAAGTTTCCCTTTGCATCTGTCTCCCTTGTTAAATACCATGTATAGGTTTTTGCATGATTATTCCTGTCAGGTCCAACCCAGCCTTCCTCTGTTCCAAAGGTCTGTACTCTTCCATTCTTATCCGTTACCTCCCAGTAATCAACACCACCATCAAAGTACCGTGTAATCCTGCTGAAACTTTTCTCTACCCTTGAACTGTAAAACTTTGGAAAACTTCCGCTCCCGGAAGTAAGAACAAGCTCCTCTCCTGCAAGAATAAAGGTATCCGTATCATTATACTCAGGTAGTCCAAATTTCGTATCCGTTGTAATAGACGGAACGGAAATATCAAAACCCCGTCCCATCCAGCTGTTTTGGCTGTCGCTGTTGTAGCTTAAAGCAAGGGTCGGATATGCACTTCCACGTCCTGAGGGCAGGTTAAGGGGTATCTGAAAAGAAGCACTTCCCATAGAATCCGGTGTTAAGCCCTTCAGACTCATTACCCCGGAGGACGGGTTTACAGCTTCAAGATTTTTTATACTGTTTATGTCAAAGTTTACAGGCTCCGGGCTCTCAGGCATCTTAAGAGTTGCATTTATCATATCTGTAAAGTGGTTTGTAAGACTTACAACAACACAGTTTTCCCTGTCAATTTTCACTCTTGGAAGAGGCTCCCAGGAACATCCATCTTCATCGTAGAAATATGTATACAAATTGGAAAGAGCCGTTTCTGATTCAAGAAGTGCCTTATTAAAGGGTATTGATATTTTGATATTCTTATTAAACTTAATGCCGACCGGTAAAAAACGGTAGGATACCGCTCCTGTTGTTACATTTTTTATTGTTTCATTAATGCCAGGTGCTGATTCAAGCTTTATTATCTCTATTGTTATCTCTTTTTCTACTGCTCCGGCAGGAATCTCCATTTTTATTCCATTGTATTCAAGGATACCTTTTGTATCAGGAGTGATTGTTTGTGAATAAATCTCCAGGGAATCGGAAACATGTATTTCATGCTGTAGAGACGCAAGATCTTGCATCTCTACGGCAGGTTCATATATCTCGTTTGCAGGAGCCGGCATTTCCGCTTCAACAGGAATATAGATCTCTGTCCGGGTCTCATCTGTAAAAATATCCTTATATACCTTGATATTATCTGCAAGAAGGGGAAAGGGAATAATAGACACAATAAAAAGGATCAGAACTCCAAAAACTGTATTTTTTCTTATAGTATTCATTAGTCAAAACTCCCTAATTCTTTTTAAATGTTATGGAAACAGGTGTTTCAGGAAAGTTATCCAGTGGGGAGATAACAGCCATGTACCCGTTTTTTCCGCTTAAATGAAAAGGCTCTTCATCATCCCGGAAAGAATTTATTTCACCTCCGTTAAAAGATAGTGAAAAATTATCTGTACCTGAGTTGCAGCTAATATCAATAATATTTAATTTATTGTATCCGGACTTTAAGCTCTCATCTTTTTCCCAGCTTTGTAATTCTGTAAAGAGATTTCCTGTCAGCTCTCCAATAATAAATTCCTGATAAGTGTTTATTAGAACAACAAGCATTGTGCCGTCATGACTACCAAGCACAACACCATAACCTGCTGCCTCATTTCCGCTGGTTTTATTAAGACTTACATTTAAATGAATAAAGGGATCCTGAACAACAGTTTCTTCAGTCCAGAGAGTATAACCATTTTTACCGGAATATTTAACATCGTTAGTAGTAAAACTAATTATACCTGTATCACCATCCAGTGCAAAAAGTTCTGAGTTTACTTCAATTACAGCTGTATCGTCAGGTCCTTTTACTAAAGTTTCAATTGGTGTTACTGGGCATCCTGTTACTAATACAATAATTACAGTAAAAATTATTATGTTTATTATTCTTACCACTTTCATAATTCTCCTCCGGTTTACAGACTCTGAATAGAATTTAAAGAAATCTTATAATTTATAAGTCCTCCGCCTCCAATAGCAGGATTACCAATAAATTCTGTAGGATCTGATGAGTCAGGTGATATTTGGAAGTAAAATGTCTTCTCGTCAAAAGATGTATTCTCTATTGGTATAAAATCATTGTTCACGACAGTTCTATGAACATTGCTTTCCAGATAATATTCCATCCAGGAGTTAGCTCCGGAAGCCAACCCACTTTGAGTAACAACAATTATGGCCTTCCTTCTGGGCGGAACAGTAATGGAATACCAATCCAAATCTTCTATTTCCACACCATCATTGGAACGGTAATAATAGAGGTTTGCATCAAGATCCCATACCAGTTTTGTTGCTGTTCCCTTTGTATTGTTATCTTCAAGCTCATCCTTAATAACCAGAGATCCTACACCCAGAACAGGATCAGAGGAACCGAAAATGGATGTCCCACGTACTTTACTTAAGGTATAGAGATAACGATGTTCACCTGTAACATCTGTATCTGTTAAAGACAGCTGTGTTCCCTGATAGATGATTTCATAAACCGGAGTAAGCGCATCTTCTGCTTTATAGAGAATATATTCATCTGCTCCGGGATCTTCTACCCAGCTAATATAAATTGTACCCTCTGTTTCAAATGAAACTACAGACGGATCTTCTATAACAGGATCTGCAATCACACGCATCATGTCGACTAAAAACCCTTCAGAGCATGAAAGCGTAATATATGTGAGAGTTATAATAACCAAAGTCTGTATTTTCATCCTAAGCTCCTTTTGCCAAAGAATTAAACCTGTACCTGCAGTAAAAAGACGGTTCTATTGAAAAAAATATATCTGCATAAAATGCTGAATGAAGACGTGCTGCAAACCCTAATGATAATCGTTTGTCAGTAAACAGATATTCATACCCAATGGAGGTGGACAAAGAAAATATTGTACTTTTTTCGTTTACCATACTTCCATAGAGGCGATCCTGCACCAATATATCCAGTTGGAGTTCAGGAGCTATTTGAAAGACAATTTTATTACTGTAATGCCATACTGCCGATAAGGAAACAGGAAACCCCATTCGCATTGAATGAAGAGAGTAACTCTCAAAACCCTCTTTATTCTTTCCCAATGAATAGTCCAGACCAATACCGTAGCTGAGTGCAAAAGTAAAAATATTCCATTCAAAAAGAAGATCTACCGGTGTCAGACTGCTGCTGAGATGAACTGATACAAGTCCCATAAGCGATTCGGCCCAGGGATCAAAGGGAATCCAGTACCCAAAACCCGTTTCAATATCAATTATACCAAACTCTTCTTTTCCATCAGTTTTTCGTTTTGTTACACCAAGAGTTTTATAGAAGTAAGTAATAATTCTATCCGACATTGTCTGAAGGAGCTCGTCATATCCTGAAATACTGTTCTTTGCATAGAAAATATTTTTAATTTCACCTGCTTCCCGGTCATAGAGCTTTACTTCAAAATCATAATAGTTTCCGCTTACTTTTAAGAAACCGTAAAGAATAAAGTCAATGTTCTCAGATTCACTTAAGAGTGCTGTATCAAGTATCGATTTTGGAATATTTTTACTCTTTATCCGTAAAAAGGAAAGCACACCATCCTTATCTGTTTTCCGCAAACTATTAAACAGATCCTTTGTAATATCTCTTTCTGTAATTTTACTTCCATCAGGACTGTACTGGTAAATCTCTGCAAGACTCAGATCAAAACTCCACATGGATACTGGTATGTATAAACAGAGTAATATAAAAATGTAATACCTTTTTTCCATTTACTCCGCTCCTGTCAATATATTTAGTCTCTCCATATACTTCTCCGACTGATCAGAATTCCCCTCTTCCATGTTTATTCCAATAAACAGATTAAGAATTGTTTTTTCCATTTCTACCGGCAAATTACCTGCCTCAAGAAGGGGAACAAGATCTTTTTTCATGCTGTAATAATTACTCCCGTCACCGGGATTCTGGTAAAAAAGAGAAGCATTGTAGTAGCAAAGGGCTTCTGTATTGGAAGTATTTATATCCAGGATTTTTTTATATATACCAAGAGATTTTGTAAATTCTCCATTATTATATTTAGTAAAACCTTCAGATAATAACTGCTGAATAAGATTATCAGATTCTATATTTATATTTTCAAAATTATCAGCATGGGTACTTCCGTCCCTATAGCTGTTAAGAATTAAATAAGTTTCCCTGGTAATAATATCTTTCAGAAGGTTCAGGTTTTGTTTTCTTCTGCTGTTGAAAAAAAACTCAATAGAGGCAAGCAGTTGAGAATTTAATTTGGCAATATTTTTTTCTGTTGTTTTCTGACTGCTCTCTACCAGATTTATCAATTTTTCTATTTGAATATTTATATTTTTTCTATTTTTTCCAGTTTCAATTATATTAGCACCAGAGTAATTATTACTCTGTAAAATATATTTATTAATAATAAATACATTTAGACTAATAATTATTACTTCAGATATCATGACAGATACCAATATCCAATAATATTTTCTCATAACTCCTCTCTTGTTATTATTTCTTAAAGGTTAGTATGAGAAAAAGTTAAGATATGCTTCAGAGAATTGTGGTTTTTAAGTTTTTTTTTGACAATTTTGGATGCTTTAAACCTTCTCTCTCTGTTTGCCAAATAATCTTTCTAAAACAGGAGTTATTCCATCAAAAAATAGCCTTTCTGCAACAGACATAAGTAAATTAAGCCTGCTCGTATCCAGATAACTGTTCTCCGGCCTTACTGTGGTACCTGAAACAGTCCGAACAGGAAAGATATCAGATAAATCATTTTTATCCCTAAGATTTAACTTTAGTAATGGTGGTTTTACCCGGGAAAATCCGAGGTCTATAATATCCGTTATTACAATAATCTAAGGCTTCATCAGGGTAAATGAATAAAGCCTGTAAATGTAGTCATATTTCATCATATTTACTGTATTCCCTCCCTTTACCGGAGGTACACACACAACAATTGCTTCAATCTGGTTTTTACCAGTAGTAATCTCCACTTTCCAGAACCAGGTTTTTGTTCCAAGATGATCGAACACTCTTTCCTGCAGACCTTCAGTTTCTATAAGTTCATGTAAATTCTCATTTGTAATTTCACTGTTAAATCTAAGTGAAAGAAGGGTGCTGTAAATAGAACTGTTATTATCAATAACCTCCCCGCCATAGGGATAGGAGAGAACCTGTTTCAGAATAAACTCAGGAATAAAATGTACATTCATTTCGGGAAGTGTACTTATTACAGGATAAATAGAATCATAATCACTTCCTGCAGCATTGATAAGTTCCTCTTCTGTTATAATATGCTTTTCAATAAGTGAATTCGATATAAAAGTATGAAAGGTGTCAGCTCTACCGGGATTCCCGGTTACAAGCTCATACATGTCCTTTAACACATACTCATAAGCTGTATTTACATTGATATAGCTATAGGGTGTAAAGAGAGTATCCAGTGCATCAGGATCTATCAATTCAGAATATTCCGACTTTATGTCCAATACAAATCCTTTTTCATTCCGATGGTCTTTTATCATATCAGAAGAAACACCCTTTAACAGAAATTTCTTAAGATCAGTTCTTTCGAAGAATACTGGTCTTACCCAGTTTGGATTAATTCTGCTGGAAACATCAGTCAACTTTATATATTCATAATCATTTGCTTTACCTTCAATATAGCTCCAGACAGGATCCATGCTGGAATCAGAATCGGGTGTGGGATCACTTTCAAGCTGCTGGATTATCTCTGCAACTTCAGTTTTTAACAAAATGAGATCCTGCTGAACCAGTTCATTCTTTTGATAATAAACTTTAGTCAGTGAAATGCCGGCTCCGAGTCCCAGGACAGAAAGACTTAATGCAAACAGAATAAGCATTGCCTGAATACTGGAAAACCCATCCTCTCTGGTTCGGTGCCTGGTCGTTCGCAAGCACCCCCTGGTCGCAACTTCGTTGCTGCTCGGGTATGCATCCTGACCTGCTCGGCTATGCAACCCAATCTGCGAGTCTCGCACCTCACTCATTAAATACTTCTCTTCCAATGGCTCCGAAAGTACATTGGAATTCTGAATTTTCCTGTTTTGATTTTTTAACTTTTGTGGTTAATCCGATAATCCTCAATCTGCTGTCTTTAAGCAAATCAAACTCTGCTCTATCATATCCCCTGAACATCCTGCTGCCCTCAGGTGTAGTTATTGTAAGTACACTATCCTCAAATTTTAATTCAAGAAATAAATTTGCGTCACCATTCCAATAAGGAATTCTTATTCTTCCGGTTTCTTCAGCAAGTTTAATATCACTTGTCCAGAAGGGAAATCTAACCTCCCCTACCGATTCTCCAAGAATCTTTTCCAGTTTAATCAGCTCCCTGTTCCAGCTGTTCAGATCTTTTATTTTTTCAGAAAACCCAGCTATATCAGAACTGATCATAAAAACAGGAATACCTATTAAAGAAATAAGAGTGATTGCAATAAGAGTTTCTATTAAAGTAAAACCGCCGTTAGTATTATCGGTATACCTATCTGCTCTGTTTATTATCTTCAAAAAGTCCAACAGCACTCCTGTTTCCCGTTTTAATTGATTCTAAAATTTTCACATTTGTCTTTAACCCTGAGCCCCCTGCGTTTAGAACAAATAAAATAATTTCAATAATTACAACCGAAACTATAAGAAGGGTTACAACAGCATCCAGAAGAAAAAAACCCCCGGTAGATTTAAAATCAGATTTTAATCCTTTCAATTTAATTTTCCCATGAATTTATATCCTTCGCATCTTCCTCACCTCCGGGAGTTCCATCTGCCCCCAGGGAACTTATTCCGTAGGGTAATCCGTTCGGTCCGGGAACTACGTATTCATAATCATTATCCCAGGGATCCTTTGCAGGATTTTTCCTTAAATAGGGTCCATCCCAATCCTTTGGAACAGGTTCCAGAATCGGCTTTTCCCATAAGGAAACAAGCCCCTGCTCCTCTAAGGGATAGCGTCTGTTATCCATAAAATAGGTATCAAGTGCCATGGAAAGATTTTCTATCTGTGTCCTGGCCGCAACTATTTTAGCCTTACCGACATATCTGAATGCCATAAAACCAACAGTACTTGTTAATATTAAAACAATAGAGATAACTATAAGAGTTTCAACAAAAGTCCATCCATCTTCATTCTTCAGTAGAGCTTTTATATTTTTAGTCATTACTTTCTCCCGTACCATTTTCAATTGTACTCCCGGTTTCTATTTCGGAATCCATTTTATTCATAAGGGTTTTCAGCTCATCATTTTTATTTGACTGAAGAAAATCCTGTAACAATCCCAATGCTTCTTTTTTTTCCTTAAGTCCATAGAAAAGAATTTTTGCCTGGGTCATAATAATATAGGGATCATACGGATATTCCTTCCTTAACAAAACAATCCTATCAAAAGCACCTGAATATTTTTTTACTTCCATCAGGTATACTACATTCAGATACCTGAAACGGATATCATCAGGATTGATTTTAGAGGCTCTCACCATAAAGGACTTCGCTTCTGTAATTTTACCTGTATGCAGAGAGCTCTCAAGATTATTCAGAATATTCGACAATGAAATAAGAGTAGAATAAAGAACCTGATCCCTGTTTGAAAAATCCAGTTCCAGCATTACTTCTTCAAAGCCCTCTTTAGTTATTATAACAGAATGATTACCACGGGAAACTTTACTAAACAAAACCCTGCCGTTTATGTCTGTTTCAGCAGATTTCTCTTCATCAAAAACTACTAAAGCTCCGGCAACCGGGGAACTTTCCGAATCATAAACCATTCCAAATAAGGGCGCCTCAGTAAACTGCCTTAAATCAGCATTATCAACACTCCTGCAGCTGGAAGCCAATACAACAACAAAAACCAAACTGTAAATACATTTTCTCATTTTTTATCCACCTGAAATTCAACTCCATTTTTCCTGAATATATATTTTTTTTCTTCTTCGGAAACCAGGGTAATTCCATTAAGAACAAGTCCTTTTTCAAAAAGTAGAAGTTTATTTGTATCCATATTCCGAAAGGAATAAATTATCTTTTTTTCGGTTTCAATCATCCCTATAAACTGAAAGGAGGGAATGACAACAGGAGCTGCCGGCCTGGAAACAATCTTTATTTCTGCTGTCTTTGGAATTAATTGGTCGGGGAAAAGTGATTTAGTATTATATGCAAATTCCGGAACACTTATGCCCGCAGAACCCGTTCTATATTCGTACTTTTTCCCGGATGGTGTATCATTACTTTTAAAAATACTATCATCTATAAGGGTATTAAGCATGATATAAAGAAAAACAGTCAAGAAAATTATTATTAAAGAAATAAATCGCAGAATACCTGCCAACCTGATATTATGCATATGTAACCCTGATTACAAAAGCAGCTGGTCTCCCCGGGAATCCGGCATTTACACTGACAAATTTTATACGCAACTCTTCTTTGGAAAAAGAAAGATCATAAATCAACTTTAAAACGGCTGCTGTCTCTCCTTCTGCAGTTATTACAAGTTCTTCCCTGGTTTCTTTTTTGTTTTTTTCACCTTCCAGACGATAGCTAATTACTTTGATTCTGTTTTGTTCAAAAAGAAGGAGAACATCTTTAGTCATTTTAAGTGAAAGATTCTTATCATTCTTTCGATCAGGAACTTTTACAGCAGACAGTTCTTCCTCCAGTTTCGAAATAGTAACCTTAAGCGATCTATTCTCATAAAGAGACTTCTCCATTTTTTCAGCATTTTCGTATCTAATGGCAAGTTGTTCTGTTTTCCGGCCAATGTCCCATATCCAAAAACCTGCAGCAGTAACATTTATTATGGCCAGAGTAAAAAATATCAGGATAACTATTTTCTTCTTCACTGGTTTATCTCCACCCGGATACTGTAACTTTCAAGGCCATTATCTAAAGTACGAATATTGGACGCACGTACATTACCAAACTCAGCCTTAAGACCTTCAAGATTACTAAGGGCATTTTTACTATTAAGAATAAGGGAAAATTCCATCCCCTTCAAACCAAATGACAGTACATCAGTATTTGAATCAACTGCCTTCCTGGTTCGCAGAAGAAGGTTATAAACATTGACAGGAATATTCCCTCTAATCTGTCTTAACTCATCTTCCAGATTGCCTATTACCTCCATTGCACTGCGGTTTTGTTCAGCTGCAAGCTGAATACTTTTAATCCAGGTATTCACCTCCTCTTCCTTTCCTATAAATTCCTGATATTTCAGAATGGTCAGTCCTAAAATAGTAAGAGAAAGAATTAAAGCTGTAATGACAATAGGGGCAGTTATTCTATCTCTGCTTATTGCTTTGTATTCAGGAAAACAGACAGCACGCCTGGAAAGAGAATCCAGGGTTTCAGAGAATTTTTTTATTCTTATATTTTTTTGTTCCCGTTTATTAATTTCATTATAGGGGTAAATAGCCATTAGTTTACCCAAACCCAAACTTTCATTTTTCGAAATAATTAAATTCTGAATAGAAAATTCCTCAGGATCATACCTCTCCACTCTTTCAGGAACTCCGCCAGCCAACTTCCATACCTCTACCATTCCAGGATAAAAGATAATCAGGTTCGATAGGCTTTGTAATTCGTTCATCGAAAGAAGCTGCAGAGGGAGAACAATACCGCAAAAGTTTTCATTACCCGAAACTTTATCTATATACTTTTTCTTTAAAATATACAGAACAATCTTCCATCCTGTCCCGATTTTAAATGAAATAAAATCAAAGGAAGTATCTTCGGTGTTTCCAGGGTAGATTTTTAATATCTGAAACCGAACCATATCCCGTAATTTATTTTCCGGAGCTGACGGCAGATCCAGAATTTTGAGAAAACTCATCTTCCTGTCAGGTATTATATAAAACTTTTGTTTTAATCCGACTCCATGGGTGGGATTACTGCTGCACAGGTTTGTAAGACTTCTGTCCTGTCGGATTCTGTTACAGTAGAATATTTCGTTTTTCATATCCATATTACTCCAGAATTGTCCCAAAAGTTGAAAAAAGTGGAATAATTACCATCAGCACTATTCCAAAAACTATTCCTCCGGTGAATATTATCAACGCAGGTTCTATTAAACTCATAAATCGCATAGACTTTTTCTCCAGCTCATTCTCATAATAATCTGACAGCTGACCGAAAACTTTTTCCATACTGCCTGTTCTCTCCCCAACTGCAATCCATTTCGTAATTCTGTGCGGAATAATCTTTTCGACAGAGAAAGCCTCGGAAAGCCCAATACCTTTAAGAACCTTTTCATGGGTCCGCCTGAGTGCTTTTTTAACTGCCGTATTATCTGTATTAGCGCTAACTTCTTCCAAAGCATCTTCTACTGTTACACCGCTGGCTGTTAGAGCGTCCAGTGTAAAAAGAATATTAAGAAAGTAACTGTCTTCAATGAATGCTCCAAGAAAAGGAACTTTCAGTTTCAGTAAATCTACAGTAAGGGCAAAACTACTGCTTCGCCTCCGTACTACAGATATGATAAAAAATAAGATTACAACAAGGGGAATTGTAATAAGAAAACCAGTAAAGATTCCATTCGAAAATGCAAGGACCTTTCTAACCTCATCAGGAATACCGGAACCAAGACCGATAAATATTTCAGACATTTTGGGTATAATAAATGTAGAAATAAATATCATACTGAATACTGCAACAAGCAGCACAATAACAGGGTATATCAATGAACTGACAAACTTCTCACTTATTCTTTTCTGCCTGATCAGATAATCATTTATCTTCCTGAATACAGTGGAAAGATCCCCGGTTGATTCTCCTACTTTTACCATACTTGAATATATTACAGGAAGAGAAGGATCGATATTCCTGATGCTGGAATAAAATGAAAAACCTTCCTTTAAATCTTTTTCTATTGCATAAACCAATGCACTTACTTTACTATCCCTTGTAATTGTTTTTAATATTTCAAGAGAATCCCTTACGCTAAGACCGGAGTCAAGAAGCATTGAAAGAAGGGCTGTAAATTCTGCAATTGCCTTTTTGAAATTATGAAATTGCCTGTGATTGTTCTTTCCTGTTTTCCCCCTGATAGAAATTGGTAAATAATCTTCCTTTTGAAGTTCCATCTGTATAATTTTATGTGAAACTCCCCATCTAACTAACTTTATTATTTTCCCGTTTTTATCAGAAACCATGCATTTATATTTGTTCATCAGACAATCATGACCTTTTCAAGTTCAGAAAGAGTTGTCAGTCCCTCTTTAATTTTTAAAAGTCCATCTTTAAATAAAGTAACCATTCCTTTTTTATTCAAATATGCTTTTATCTCCGAATGTTTGGCTCCGGATACAATCAAACGCTCAACCTCTTCATCCAGGGAAAAATATTCATGAATAAGAGTTCTGCCATGATATCCTGTGCCATCGCAGCTGTCACATCCAACCGGGTCATAGAGGAATTCCGGGATGCATGGGCGAGCAGCCTGGGTTGCATGGCCGAGCAGGGAGCTTGCTCCCGACCAGGCAAGCCTGCTTCCGACCAACCCGGGAATCCTTCCTATATTTCTAAAAAACTCCCTCTCTGCAGAACTTATCTTCCTCTTTTCCCTGCAGTGGGGGCATAGTTTTCTTACCAGCCGCTGTGCCATAGATGTTTTAAGGACAGCTGCAATCATAAAAGGCTCAACTCCCATATCTCTCAGTCTGTCTATTACAGAGACCGCATCATTTGTGTGAAGGGTGGAGAGAACCAGATGCCCTGTTAAAGCAGCACGTATACATAGATCTGCTGTTTCTCTGTCTCTTATCTCACCTACCATTATAATATTCGGATCCTGCCGGAGAATACGTTTTAGAATACTTGTAAAAGTAAGCCCTATTGCATCGTTTGTCTGTATCTGATCAATGCCGTCAATTACATATTCAATGGGATCTTCAATTGTTATAATTTTTTGGCTCGCACTATCCATCTTCCGGAGCATGGAATTCAGGGTGGTAGTTTTTCCGCTTCCAGTGGGGCCTGTTGAGAGTACCAGACCAAAGGGAGTTTTCAGTATCTTTCTGATGTCAATAAGGCTCTCATCCCTAAGGCCAATTTCATTAAGTTCCATAAGGGTACTTTTTCTATTCAATAACCGGAGAACAATGGATTCACCCCGGGCTGTCGGAACAATTGAAACACGGATATCCTGTGTATCTTCTCCCAAATGAACTGAGGTTCTTCCATCCTGGGGAAGCCTTCGTTCCATAATATTCAGATTTGACATAATCTTGATTCGGGATGAAATGGCAGGAAACATTGAAGGTGATATCTGACCTGCTGTCTGAAGGGCTCCATCAATCCGGTAACGTACTTTTACAGTATCGGTAAAGGCCTCAATATGGATATCCGATGCTCTCTTTCGAATTCCCTCAATAATAGTACTGTTAACAAAATTGATTATGGGTGCATCATTGGCAATCCTGTCAAGAAGGAGTTTCTCATTTCCGGAATAAGAAACTGAATAACTCTGATCATCAAGTTCTCCATGAAGTTTTCCAAGATATTCCGAAAGCTCATCATGATCAATTTGCTTATATATTATTCTTTTATCATGAAATTGGAACAGAGTTTTTTTCAACTCAATATTGTCAGGGCTGCAGATACCTATGGTAACAGATATGTCGTCTGTCTTCAGAACAATCACCGAATGAGTCTGGATAAAATCAGAACTGTATTGATTTTTATCATCGGAAAGAGGCAGAAAATCTGAAATTGATACAAGGTCGGTATCTTCCATTAATTCCATACAGTCTTTCCTGAAAAAAAACTTTGATAATATTTTTTAAATAATTTACTCTCCGTCAGTCGCTCTCTGTCAGGGTATTCAATGTAGGGAACAATATAGATTACAAGTTCTGTATTCGTAAAGGTCTCAACCTTGTTTGTAAAGAGCCATCCCAGAAGAGGAATAGAGCTGAGGAGGGGAGTTTTCTGAAGTATGATATCCTTTTCACGCTGTAGGAGTCCGCTTATTATTACAGGCTTACCAGAGGGTGTACGCACGTGGGTACTAACTACCTTCTCCGAAGTTGGAGGAGGATTTCCCGTTGAAGAAGAAACATCTGCACCTCTTTTTGAAACAGTGGATTTAACATCCATGGTTATCATATTATCACCCGAAACCCATCCGCTTATGTTAATTAGAAGACCGGAGGTAATTTCACGGGTAACACCTGTAGATTTGGCTTCTCCTGTGTCAGGATCAATTTCCATATCCCTGTATCTGTACGTATTGGTATTCTGAAAACTGATATCCTCTCCTGTAAGACCATTCAATGTCGTGTCAGCCATAATTCTTGCCTCCGAATCACTGATCTTTGCATTCAGATCAATGGCAAAGAGATAACCAAAGGTTGTAACAATATCCAGATTTAAGTTAATTAAATTACCCAGAGAACCAAGAAGAGAAGTCTTAGCACCCTCCTTCATTATTTCGTTTCCAATTGTAATACCTAACTCTTTGTTCTTGCTTTCCTGATACTGGACAACAAGAAGCTCATAGCGAATTTGAGGAATGGGTTTATCAATATATTCCAGATCTTTTAAAAATAGTTTCAGCTTCTCTTTCGAACCTTTGAAAAATACCATATTGGGATCGGTAGATTTGATAATATCAGTTTCGCTGATAGAGGGAGGAAGATTCTTTGAAAGATCCTCCACCCTGATATATTTAAGAGGAACAGCAATACCACCTCCATGGATATCAATCATCTGCGCAAAAGAAATAAAATCATCTATCTGATCTTTTGAGGCCTCAATGATCAACCTGCGGGGACTGCCTGTTCTAATAATCTGAAGCTTCTGAAGCTTTACAGGAAGGAGTTTCAGGAGCTCATCTACAGTAAGAAAGGATAGATCAAGTTTTCCAACCTGCTTTTCTTCATATTCTGATTCCAGTTTTATAATAAATTCTCTGACCGGAGTAGTTTCCTCATAAGTTCCTGAGAGAATAACTGCATTATTATCCTTGTCAATTTTAAAAATGGAGGAACTGGCAAGACCTGCAGGAAACAGGGAGGGAAGTAACTCCACCGGAATATTATGCAGCTTCACATATTCAATATTATCCATCTTCTTCATAATTTCATTTTTGGAAATATCAAAAATATAGTAAATATTATTTCGAACAGTAAAATCCCCATCAGTTCGTTCTAAAACAAGACGAAGTAATTCATCGAATGATTTATCTTTAAAATGGATGTTTTCCAGAACAGAGTCCCCCCGTTTCATTAATGAATATTCTTTTCCTGCTTCTGAAAAAAGCCGGGACAGAACATCTGTCAGACGTATTGAATCTGCAGAAATTGAGAAAAGTCCATTTTCTGAAGTTACTGTACCGACAAGTCTTTCTACGGAAGATTGACCTCCTGCCGGTCGTCGCTTTACATAGTAGTAATCTTTAAGATCTTCAACCTTATAATCACTAAAACGATGCATTACAATCTCAAGAACCTTTCCCACCGGCAAGCCGTCAGCATTTACCGTCAACTTCTCCCGTGGAAGAGCATCAAATAATACAGTTGACTTTATTGCTTTTGATATCTTCTCCAATATCAATCCGGGTTCCACTTCCTTTGCAAAAAGGGTTAACAGGCCGGAATCAGCATCATAACCAATCATAACCTTCGAAACATAATAGATCCCGTCTTTTTTCCAAAAATAAAGGTCGTTAGGATCAAGAAAATGCTCCAAAGCAGTATCGAGATTAGTGTCGCTAAAATAGTATGATGCGGTTCCTTCTACAGTATCATCAGTAATAATTGAAGTACCTGTTGTTTGTGCCAGGGTAAAGAGGATATCCTTTATTGACTGATTTATAAATTCCATCTGCTTTATCTCCTGAGCAGGCAACAAAAAAGCAGTAATCAGCAGCAATAATAAATTTACACCTTTCATATATTTACATCTTTTTAGTTTTTTATTTCTTAAAAGAATAGTATGAGAAATTTAGTAATTCTGCTTCAGAAAATTGATGGTTTAAAGAAAAATATTTTTTATTAAGCAGGCAATAATACTTCCAGCTGTTAAAAAAGGCACAAAGGGTATTTTAGTAGTTTTATTAATTCTGCCAACAGATAACCCGGCTAAAGCGAAGATAAGTCCTGTAATAGAAGAAAAAGCAACAGCAGCAAAAAACAATGGGAATCCTGTAAAGAGTGCAATTAAAGCTGCAAACTTAACATCCCCCATACCAAGCTTTCCTTTTGTAATAAAACGAATAGTATAAAACATAAGCCCGCCCGAAAGCATATTGATAAGCATACCAACAGGGGAATCCTTAAAATAAAAATATCTTACAGCAAATAAAAATACTGTACCGGAAAAAACAATCCAGTTTGGAATTCTCATGGATCGTATATCAAAAACAGAAACTGGTATTGAAAACAACATAAAGAGTATAAGCAACACAAGACTTTTATCCGAAATATCCACCAAAAACTCCTATTTTTTTAAATACAAACTTAAACTGCACCTGGCAGTATTAAACCATTGTATCATCCTCATTAATACCTGCAGCCTTTTCTTTAATATATTTGCTGAAAGAAATTTTCGGCACAGAAACCGGAGGTTTTGCTTTTACAGTTATCTCCTCCCCTGTTTCCGGATGTCTTATAATCCGGGCTTTCTGTGCATCTTTTCTTTTTAAAGACAGACGTCCAATTCTACCCAGTGGGATATTCTCTCCCAGCATCATTCCTGTCTCAACTAAAAGTAAATAGTCATCTATAATCCTCTTCGCAAGTGTCCCTGTAATATTATGTTTTTTAGCAATATATCTGGACATGGATTTACCGGTAAACTGATCGGGAATATTTATTTTATCCAGGTGAATACTTCTGTTAATTTTCATAAAACCATTTGTTAAATATATTGTTCCTTCTCTTATACGTTCCTTCTGTTTTTCTATGGAAATATTTTTTTTACATACAGCTATCATATATGCGGCAGAGGTTTTTTTAAGTTGTCCGGAGGAAAATTTTACAGCTTTTCCAAATTCAATATTACCTTCAATATTTGTTGCTAAAATAGAAACAGTTTTTGGTACATCACTTCGCAGATGAATACTTGAATATTCAACTTCCCTTGAATTTTCTTTTGGATTTATACTCACTATGGATCCGGAGTATGTAAGCACAATTACCCCCCTTGGATCTTCTGCCTTCATTGAACTGATTATTTCCATCTCCAGAATTTTTACCTGCTGTTCAAATAGCAGACATTTTCTATTCCAGGTATCTGCAAGAAGAGTTTTAAAATCTTCATTGTCCGGCAGTTTTGAAGATTTTATAAGTGACTGCATGTGTAATTGAATTTGCTCCGGCAGATCATTGAATATCACTTGTCACTCCTGTTATTACATGTTCTATACTGACAATAGTACAAAAATAAACATATAACAACATTTTTTCTATTTTTACGGGAAAAATGGTTTTTTATGGAAAATTGCTTTATATTCCCATTTGTTATATAAAATACTTATGGAGGCCATATGATGAATGAATATTTTGCGCAGGTTTCAGAAGAGGTTCAAAACCATTTAAAACAATTTGTTGGTTTAATATGGTAAGAATTAAAGCACCATTAGTTTTTCTGGAGATGCCTGCTGAAAGTCCGGAAC
>Ga0190306_1000079_pt1 | contig 38749 bp, 23 predicted proteins | sample 48700734_MG_FD_161657 | JGI IMG/M metagenome (GOLD analysis project Ga0190306, IMG submission 161657) | Hydrothermal vent sediment bacterial communities from Southern Trench, Guaymas Basin, Mexico - 4870-07-3-4_MG | ecosystem: Environmental > Aquatic > Marine > Hydrothermal vents > Sediment ... | reverse complement strand
TTCACTGTAAAGTTCTCACCGGGAGAGACTCTTAAATACGATGGCTCAACGCTTACTATTGGTGCTGGCATTGCGGAACATGTTTGCATGCCAAACACAACAAATGCAGTAGAAACTATAGCTGACAAAAACCCATTCCCGTTCATTTCTTATCGGCTCTCCTTCTTTTTAATATGAGGTATGATGTTGCGAGTAATCCCAGAATTGCGAATGCAGCTTCAAATCCCGGCATTGGTGTTGATGTGGGTGTAGGTGAGACCACAGGTGAGACTGTAGGGGCGGGTGAAGGAGTTACTGGCATTGTAATTGTAGGTGTGGGCTTGGGTGTGAGCAGTGAGGATATAGGAAAACCAAGATTTTTCCATTCCTCTATTCCACCAAGCATATTATAAACGTGTTCAAAGCCATGCTCGACAAGTGCTTTACTTGCCACATTGCTTCTGCTTCCAGTTCTACAATAAACAATGATTTTTTTTGATTTGTCCAGTTCACCAAGTCGGTTTTCTAACTCATCCTTCGGTATGTTTCTTAGTTCCACCCCGGGCATATCTATATACTCAGCTTCGTGTTCCTCTTCTGTTCTGACATCCAGCAGGATAATCTCTTCGGGATTCGCTTTCATCGTCTTGTGCGCTTCTTCAGCCGTAATATCCGCGATGGCAGGCTCACCAGTAGCATTTCCTATGGTGCATATCGCATCGTTAATTTCAGTCTCAAGCTCTTTCTCATCTGGACCGGTTAAGATCACATCACTCAATTTCAGATTGCTCGTTCCCGCGGTTCCAATTACCTCAAAGGTGATGGATGCCAATGTACCGGGAGCAGTTACCCCGTGCTCTAAACCTTCTCCTGTTCTAAATTCGCCATACTCGACCTTTCCAAGGGTATTATTAATTATATTCGCAACTACAATTGTTTCTAAACCATCCTGGCTCAGGAAAGGTCCTTGTGTTTGCGAAGTAGTATTGAGCAAGTTATTGTCGGAATATAATAAAACGTATTGAGCGGCACATACCTCATTGCCTTTCGGGTCCACGGTTATGTTTACCGTAAAAGTCTGTCCCTGCGACACTACTATGCTTGACGGCGATACATTCACGACCACGGGTACAGCTTGCGTTGTCCCAAATGCTGCGCTAATGAGTAACACAATAGATACTATACCAACCAACATTGTCCTTCTTTTTTCCATTTCTTATCACCTTTCATGCTTTTATATTATATCTTTAAAAACTTTTCGTTTTTTTTCTCCTACCATGCGGTATGCCTCCAGTTAGCACCTACGATAACCGCATCGATGATGTTTATCTTACAATCGTTGTTCAGGTCTGCACGGTCTGCTCTCTCTCGTTCTCCCCATGAGTAGCTGGTGGGAGAGGGAGTGCATTCTTCGCGCCACTCACGTCCTACTATTACCGCATCAAGGATATTCACCTTACCATCACCATTCGCATCCCCAGCCATATAGACACTAACCGGTATGACAGTCGTGTTTGCGAGACCTCCGCTGTCCTCCACTGTTAAATGGACATAAAAAGGTTCGTAGCCTGTTCCATTCCAATTATAGCTCGAATAAACATGCTCAACTATCTTACCCTCGCCTGAATATCCATCTCCAAAATCCCAATTGCAGTTTGTGATGCTATCGTTATCGGGGTCATAAGAAGAGGAAGCATTAAAGAAGGCTTTAGAGGGGTAATCGGAACCCATATTATTATACCGGTGCGCAGAAATTGCGATAGCGACAGGAGGGAGGTTTAGAAACGCAGTGCCATTATCTTCCGCTGCTGGTATGGGAGTTTCAATTGCACCCGCTTCTTTCAATTCATTGATGCTTATATTCAATGCGCTTACTTCACCATGATTACCAACCGCTTTTAGCGCGATTTCTGCAAGTTTCACATCGCCACTTAATCCATCGCCATAATCTATCCCTCCTATTCTAACAACGCCGGTGGAATTGTCAATGACTGCATGAAGAAAATCAAAATCGCCGTTGCTGGCGGATAGCACATGAACCACGGAAGGGTCGAAAGTGAGGTTTACATCAGCAACACCAAGATTTGATACGTTGTTAATCATGATGGATGCAACTGTATCTTCTCCTGAGTTCATGAACACATTGTCAATAGAGATAATGGTGATTGCTGATGCTGGAATAGTGGTCATCAAAGCAAAGGAAAAGAGTAGCATACACACTATCATTTTCTTCTTCTTTTTCTTTTCTCTTATGTATACGTTCATTCCTTTTCTCACCTCCTAATGCAGTATTTCAAAGCCTGATTCACCAAGCACGTGTTTTGAAAGATACATGGCATCATAAAGAGTTACTTCGTTGTTACCACTGACTTCGCCTATGCCTTCGTTCATCGTTTCAAAGCCGGGTTTGTCAAGCACATGCTTACCGAGATACATGGCATCGTAAAGCGTAACGTTGCCATTTTCACTCACATCCCCATTCAGTATGACTGTTAATTGTATGCTTACCGATGCGTTTACGTTTCCAAATATGTCGGTTGCGTATACCGTCAGGTTATGCGGCAGGTAGCTACCGTTATATATCGCCGTTCCGACCGAAGCATTAACAGTTACAGTCCATATATCAGTGCCGGGGATGCGAGTCATTGGCTGGTCAGGCGAGCCACCCAGTGATGAGAGGTTGATAGAGACACTGGCAACGCCACAATCGTCTGTTACTGTAACGTTTAATTGTGATGTTTCGCCCCACCTCGGCTCAGAATCGGTATCCTCGGGAATAGATGGTGGATTTGCTGTTGGATTTGTTACTCCCGGCGGTGTGTTCTCTACTACTACAAAAGTTCCGTTATGTGTGGTTGCGGGGATGGAAATCTCTTCAGGACCTGCTTCCTTTAGTTCATTAATGGTGAGGTTGAGTGTGCATGATTCTCCCCCGCTACCTACTGCCTTTAACGTGACGTTTGCAAGTTTCACTTCGCCGTTTAGTCCAGGCGAAGAGATTTGATATGCTCCTATTCGTGTTACACCGACGGAATTGTCAATCACGGCATCAATGAAATCGAAATCGCTGTCGTTAATGGCGATGACGTGAACTATCGATTGATTGTAGGAAAGAAGGATGTCTGCAGTGCCGACACGGGTTATATTATTCATGATAATGGGAACTGTAATGTTTTCGCCTGACACCGTGCTTGCATCACCGATGCTGATGATCATCTCAGGCAAGGTTGTGAAGTTATGTTCTGAGCTTTGAGCAGAATTGTTGCTCGAGTCGGTGCTGTTCACCACATAATAATAGGTGGTATTCAGGGTTAATCCAGAAAGGAGGATGCTGTGATAGGTTACAAGCGATGCATTATACACAGTTTCAGTGTAGTTGCCGGGTCCAGGTTGAGAGCCGAATTTAACAAGGCTGTCACTCGGTTCATCGGTTTCCCAGGTTATGGTTGCTGATTCTTTTGTTATTGATATTGCGCTGATATTGGTGATGTCAGGTGGAGTTGTGTCAGGGGGGTATAGAGTGATGTTCTGCACGAATCCGCTGGCGTCCATCTCTGCTTGAGTTACTGTGTGGTCAAACTCGGTGAAGTTACCAATATTATCGGTGGCGTAGAAATGGAGTTCGTCTCCTTCGCTTATATGAGCGAAGTTAGTTGGCACGAGATAGTAGTTAGAGCTTGCGTTCGTATCCGCAATAAATACTTCAGAGGTGTTAAGATTTGTTATCGTCACGTTTGGATTACTCACAGGGGAACCATCACTGTAATTAACAAAGCCGGAGATATTGAAGTGTGTTTCATTAATTTTTACGGAGCCGTTATTGACTACAACACCTGAAATTTCGCCACCAAGAGGGTCGCTTAATACCACATTGCTCAGACTTAAATTGCTCGTTCCGGGTTCCATCGCCTTAAAGGTGATGGTTGAAAGGACTCCCGGAGTGGTTACGCCATAATCCACATCTATTCTGGTTTCACCGTATCCGACCAGTCCAATGGTGTTATTGATTTCGTTTGTTACTATTATTGTTGATGCGCCATCCTGGCAGAGGAAGGTGCCATTTGTCTGTTCGGTTGCGTTCAGCAGCATGTTATTGAAGTATAGGTCATATTGAGCGCCCATTACTTCAGCGTCCGCGGGATCAACCGTTATATTCACGGTGAATGTGTCACCCTGCAAAACGTTTTGATACGAAGGTTCAACGCTTATCACGGGTGCTGCCAGCGCAGGCTGTGCAAACATGCACAACATAGCAATAGCTACTATTACAAGCTTATTTCTTCTCATCTTTCCCTTTTCATCTCCTTTCAAACTTTTAACAAAAGTTTGATCAAAAATGCTTCGCATTGTTTTCATTTTCTGCTCCTATTCCTTCTACCATGCGGTATGCCGCCAGTTCGCACCGATGATCACAGCATCCAGAATGTTTATCTTGCAGTCGTTATTCAGGTCTGCTTCGTCTGCATGTTCATCGTCCCAAAGATACCCGCAACATGGTACGCTCTCATTACATGCTGCTCTCCAGTGCTTACCTACTAAAACGGCATCCAGGATGTTGACCTTACCGTCACCGTTCGCATCGCCTGCGATGTAGACCATAACGAGGAACTCAGTCGAGTTGCTCAGCTCCGGACATCCGTCGTCGGTCACTGTTAAGGTGGCATTGAAAGGCACGTAGTGCCCATTCTCCCACAGCCATGACTCGTATTTGTGCTCCTTGCACGTGCAGTTGTCTACCGGTAAGCCTTCAGTGGTTCCATATTGACCGTCGCCGAACGCCCAGCGGATATAAGTGATGTTCCCGCCTTTGCTTGGATAATCGGGGTCGTAAGAGCACGAGCAAAGAATTGCAGTGCTCTGGTATTTCTTGGCAACGTTGTTTATCCGGTGCTTCGATGTTCCATTTACAACTGGCGGTATATTGCCAGATAGTGTAACTGTGCCATTAAAGATGTTTATTTGGTCGTACGATTCGTCTGTGTCTGGATTGACAATGATCACATCACTGAGGTTGAGGTTAGCGAGTGATTCGCGTTCCCCAATTGCGGTGAACTGAATAGTTGCCACGGTGCCCTTTTCATTTACACCGCTCTCCCCTATTCTCGTCTCTGCGTATGAAATCTCGCCCGTAGCATGGTCTATGCTATTGGTGACCACGATTGTTTCACCGGAAAGACCGAGGAAAGGTCCTTTTGTCTGCGTCTCTGCTCTTACTACACTGGTGTTATAATGGAGATAATACTGGACACCATAGACCGAGTTCCCGTGAGGGTCAATCGTAATGTTCACATCAAACTGGTCTTGCGGTTGTACGGTAACATTATTTGGTTCAATACTTATTTCAACGAGTGCGCCTTTCACGATTATTGTGATATTCTCGAAGTCGGTTAGTTCGCCATCGGTTACCTCGAAATGCACATCGTGATAGATGCCTGCCTGCCCGAAAGCGGGCGTCCATGTGAATCTTCTCGTGCTCGGGTCAAAAGTAGCTCCAGGGGGCAGATTGGATGCGGAGTATGTCAGTGCATCGCCATCAGGGTCGGTAGCAGAGATAGTAAATGCGAGCATTGAATTCTCGTTAACCAGCTTGTCTCCTATTTCTTCGAGCACCGGAGCACGGTTGACGTTATTCACTGCAATCCACACGGTCTCATTATCAGTTCCACCTTTGCCATCGTTAACGCCGAAATCCACGTGATAAACACCGGCATCGTCATATGAAGGCGTCCAGTGCCCGATACCTGTTGAATGATTGAAATCAGCGAACAAATCCGTGCGGTTGCAATAATAGGTGAGCGTGTCACCATCCAGGTCGGTTGCATTAAGAGCGATCATGAGAGTTTCATTCTCGTTTATTCCTGTATCGCCAATGGGAGCGAGTTCAGGCGGTCTGTTCACATCTTTTACCGTTATCTTAATGATTTCGTTGTCAATCCCGTCTTTAGCGTCGCTAACGCCGAACTCAACGTAATAAGTGCCTGCATCGTTATAATCAGGGGTCCAGTGCCCGATACCAGTTGAAGGATTGAAATCGGTGAACAAATCCGTGCGGTTGCATGAATATGTGAGCGTATCACGGTCGGGGTCGGTTGCATTCACATCTATCGTTAGCGTTTCGCCTTCATTTATTTCTCGGTCTCCTACGGGTTCGAGTTCAGGCGGTCTGTTTTTATTGTTCACGGTTATCTTCACTGTCTCGTTATCAATCCCGCCTTTACCGTCTGAAACACCGAAGTCAACGTAGTAAATGCCCGCATCGTTATAATCAGGGGTCCAGTGTCCGATGCCCGTTTCCACGTTGAAATCAGTGAACAGGTCTGTGCGGTTGCATGAATATGTGAGCGCATCATGGTCGGGGTCGGTTGCATTCACGTCAATCGTTAGCGTTTCCGTTTCATTCAGTTCTACATCTGCAACAGGTTCAAGTTCAGGTGCCCGGTTCACGTCATTTACCACAATCGTGATGTCTTCGTAATCGGTTAATTCACCGTCGCTGACCTCGAAGTGGACATCGTGATATGTCCCCGACTGTTCAAAAGAAGGAGTCCATGAGAATGTCCTCGTGTCCGGGTTGAAGGTTGCACAAGCCGGTAGATTCGATGCTGAATATGTCAGTGTGTCGCCATCCGGGTCGGTGGCGTTTATCGTGAATTCGAGCAGTTCGCTCTCGTTCACTGCTTTATCGCCTATCAGCTCAAGAACAGGTGGTCGGTTCGTGCCACCTACCACGATTGTGATGTTCTCCCAGTCGCACAATTCGCCGTCGCTGACCTCGAAGTGCACGTCATGATATATCCCCTCCTGCACAAAAGAAGGAGTCCACGAGAATGTCCTCGTGTCGGGGTCGAAACTCGCTCCTTCGGGTAGATTCGTGGCTGAATATGATAACGTGTCGCCATCAGGGTCAGTGGCGCTTATGGTGAATTCGAGCAGTTCGCTTTCATTTACCGTCTTATCGCCTATTAGTTCAAGAACAGGTGGTCGGTTCTTGTTATGAACAATTATTTTTACAGTCTCGTTATCAATTCCGCCTTTACCATCAGAAACACCGAAATCAACGTAATAAATACCTGCATCATCATAACCAGTAATCCAGTGTCCAACGCCGATAGCGGTATCGAAATCAGTGAACAGGTCTGTGTGGTTGCATGAATAGGTGAGCGTATCATGGTCGGGGTCGGTTGCATCAACATCAATCATAAGCGTTTCGCTTTCGTTTAGTTCTCTGTCGCCTATGGGTTCAAGCACTGGTGGTCTGTTCACATCTTTCACCGTTATCTTAATGGTCTCGTTATCAGTCCCACCTTTACCATCATGAACGCCAAAATCAACATAGTATGTGCCTGCGTCGTTATAATCGGTAGTCCAGTGCCCGATACCAGTTGAAGGGTTGAAATCAGTGAATAAATCGGTTCGATTGCAGGAATAGGCAAGCACATCATGGTCGGGGTCGGTTGCATTCACATCTACCGTGAGTGTTTCATTCTCATCAATTGTTCTATCACCTATTGATTCGAGCACTGGCGGTCTGTTCACATCATTCACCGTTATCTTGATGGTTTCGTTGTCAATTCCGCCTTTACCGTCGCTAACGCCGAACTCAATGCAGTAAACACCAGCATCGTCATACGAAGGTGTCCAGTGCCCGATGCCGGTTGATGAGTCAAAATCCGCGAATAAATCTGTTCGATTGCAGGAATAAGCAAGCACATCATTGTCGGGGTCGGTTGCATTCACATCCACCGTGAGTGTTTCATTCTCATCAATTGTTCTATCGCCTATTGATTCAAGCACTGGCGGTCTGTTCACATCATTCACCGTTATCTTCACGGTCTCATTGTCGCTGAATTCACCATCAGAAACGCCGAAATCCACATGATAAACACCTGCATCGTCATAGGAGGGTGTCCAGCTCCAGAGAGTAGCAGTGCCGTTGATGGGCGTAAAAGCCCCAAACGAAGCGTTACTGCTGAATGTTAGCACGTCTCCATCGGGGTCGGATGCAGTAATCGTTATGTTAAGCGTAATGCCTTCATCAACGGTTCTGGGACCGATGGGATTGAGCACTGGCGGCATATTAACATCAAAAGCATATAGCTTACCGCCACAGGTTCCGGTATATAGAGTTCCGTCGGATGCTATTGCAGGCGAAGAATAACAGATCCTCCCGGTGTTATATCTCCACAGAAGCGAACCATCCGGGTTTATTGCATAAACATACCCATCTTGTGAGCCAACGTAGATGATACCGGAGGCATCAATTGCAGGTGATGAGCTTATGGGTCCACCAGTGGTATAAGCCCATTTAAGCGAGCCATCGGGATTTATCGCATATAGTTTCCTGTCGCACGAGCCGACGTAAATAGTGCCGTCAGAACCAATAGCAGGTGACGATACAATCCAGCAGCCTGTTGGATATGTCCACTTAAGCGAGCTATCAGGGTTTATTGCATACAGTTTCCGGTCATACGAGCCGACGTAAATAGTGCCGTCAGAGCCAATAGCAGGCGAAGACTTTGTCATCCCGATGGTGTATTTCCATTTGAGTGAGCCATCAGGGTTTATTGCATATAGTTTTCTATCAAACGAGCCTACATAGATGGTGCCGTCAGAGCTAACTGCTGGTGAGGATTGGATTGAACACCCTGTTTGATAACTCCATTTAAGAGTTCCGTCAGGGTTTATTGCATATAATTTACCATTGTTGTTGCCTATATAAATAGTGCCATCAGGCGCTATAGCAGGCGATGTGAGGACGAAACCTCTGGACTTTTTCCATTTAGAGTCATAGAACTCCCATTTCTCCGTGCCGTTCGGATACAGAGCATATAAGCGGCGATTCCAGCATCCTACGTATATCGTGCCATCGGATGCTACCGCGGGTGTGGAATCAATAAAATCAACCAGGCCACGATAAGAATAAAGAGGAGGCGACCAGTGCCATTTCTCCGTGCCATCCGGGTTAATAGCATACAATCTCGAGTGCGTGTACCAGTACCAGCCGCTTGTGCCTATGTATATTGTCCCGTCAGGAGCTATTGCTGCGGAACTAAATATCCCTCTACCTCCTCCGGTAGAGAATGTCCATTTCACCGTTGCCGTGTTTGGTCCGTAATAGGGACTTAATCCTGCGTGGTTGAGGTCGTGGTGGAACATGGGCCATGGCGAAGAGGCGAGTTGAGCAGTAGCTGCTGGAACTGTCATAGCCGTAGTGCAAGCCACCAAAGACATCGCTATCAGCAGGATTTTTCTGGTGATAATCTCTGTAACTGTAATCCTGTGGTTCATTTTTTATTCACCCTCCCATTCCTCAACCACTGCGGTTATGGTTTCCACCTCCTCACTCAATCCAGTTGTTTGCGAAGTGGCATTCACGAGCACGGAATAGGGACCTGTAATAAGGTCATCAGTGACATTCAGTATTACCATTCCGCTCTGTCCAGGGTCAAGGGTAATTATGGATTGACTGAGCGAAGCGACACTGGCGTTATCGGAGTTGATTGCAGTGAGAATAAAAGTATCAGTTTCGTTACCGGTATTCTTGATAGTGAAGAGATAGGTTGCGTTGCTTCCCAGGGTGGTGGTCTGCGCGATAGTGTTCACGGTGAGGAAGTCATCATCAGGAGCAAACTCTGCAATGATTACTGATACTGCGATAGTGCAAAACATTGCGATACATACCAGAGCAGCGACATTTTTTGTTCTTTTATTCATGTTCATCTACTTCCCACTCTCCGTTCTTTTTTCCTTTTCTTTTCCTCATCAAACTTTCTTAAAGTATGTTAACAGCAGTTCAACGGATACTCCTCCGGATGGAAGTAATGCTTGAATATTATCATCCCGTCCATGGTGGTTATGGAGCCATCGCAGTTAACATCAGCAGCCCACTCGCTTGATAGCGGATACTGGTCTGGATGGAAATAGTGCTTGAAGACAATCATGCCATCCATGGTTGTGACGGAGCCATCGTTGTTAACATCGCCGCAGTGCCCCGATACCGTAATAGTGAAGCAGTTGTTTGATTCGTAGCTTTCCATCACGTTTTCATTATTGTCTGCACATACAGTTATGTTGTCCTCTGGTGGCACGAAAGCCCATGAATAGTTGAAGCAGCCTACATAGCTTTCATTTAGCGCTAAGGCTACGGGCACCGCATCATGCACCTTTTCTTCACCGTCTATATACAGCGTGGTGTTATGACCTGATGGAACAGTTCCATTGGCGATGTTCGTTACTTGATAGCATATAGTATTGTTATGCCAGTGTGCCCATATATTGGAGATTACCAGGTCTCCCTCCACTATCTTTACGTTTCCGTTGCAGATATTTATTGGGATAGAATAGCCATCAGGGTCACTTAATTGCGTCCACATCTCATCGAACCGAAGCTCGCTGATGCCTTGTTCACCAATTGCTTGAAAGGTGATAGTTGTAAACGTTCCTGAATCAGTTACCCATCCCCCACCGGTTATATATTCACCATAATCTATCCAGCCGCGGGTATTATTTATCCCTTCTCCTACGGACAGGGTATCATACCCATTGAAGAATGAGCCGGGGGTTAACGAAGTTGCATTCAACAGCGTATTGTTGAAATAGAGTAAGTAAGCAGCACCTGCGGTCTTATTCCCCTCAGGGTCAATGTAGATATCAACGGTGAAGTTTTCACCCCCAAAAACGGTCAGGGACGAAGGCACAACGCTTATCTGCGCTGCTGATGCTGATACTGCGTAGGCGATAACACATGACGTCACGAGCATTAGCGCTATCACGGTTAGACCTGCGATTCTGTGCCTGCGAGTACACATTCCTTCTTTTCCTCCTTCTCTTTTTCGGTTCGTCATTTTTTTCTCTTTTTTCTTTCTTAGCACAGGTTCTTTCTTTTTCCCTGTGCACCCTTTTTCACCCTTTTTGGTCAAACTTTTTTAAAAAGTTTGATGGGGGAAAAATTAAAACCCCCACATCTTTTATTTTTATTTTTCGTTCCCTTAGCTATTGGCTATTGCCCAGTGACTATTTACCACGCGACATGTCGCCAGTTAGCGCCGATGATGACCGCATCCAGTATATTTATCTTGCAATCGTTGTTCAGGTCTGCTCCGTCCGCTTGCGAGTCATCCCACAGATAAGCGGTGCAGTTCGCACATGGGTCTGTTGCTCCGCATACATCTCGCCAGTGCTTACCGACCCGAACGGCGTCCAGGATGTTCACCTTACCGTCTCCGTTCGCATCGCCTGCGATGTAGATCGTGACATCGAAATGAGTTGAATTGCTAAGTTCTGGACAACCATCATCGGTTACTGTTAGCGTGACATTGAAAGGCAAGTAGTGTCCATTCTCCCACAGCCACGATTCGTACTTGTGCTCCTTGCACGTGCAGTTGTCTACCGGTAAGCCTTCAGTGGTTCCATATTGCCCATCGCCGAACGCCCAGCGGATATAAGTGATGTTCCCGCCTTTGCCAGGATAATCGGGGTCGTAAGAGCACGAGCAAAGGATTGCAGTGCTCTGATATTTCTTCGCGACGTTGTTTATCCGGTGCTTCGAGGTCCCAATTGCAATTGGCGCCCGGTTCTCGTTTATCTTAACCGTGCCGTTAATGACTTCTATCGGGTCAAAAGGCTCGTTTGTCTCTGAATTGACGATAATTACATCGCTCAGGTTCAGGTTACTCATAGCTCCACGCTCGCCAATCACCGTGAACTGGATGGTTGCCACAGTACCTTTTCCTGTTACACCGCCATCAACCTTCCTCGTCTCTGCATAAGACACCACACCATTCGTCTGGTCTATATCGTTGATGACCACTATCGTATCACCGGTAGACCCGAGATATTCCTTCTTCACCTGCGTCTCTGCTCTTAACACGCTCGTATTGTACGTCAGGTAGTATTCAACGGCGTATACTTCACCGGCACCACGTGAGTCAACTGTTATGTTCACGTCGAACTGTGATTGAGGCTGCACAGTCGCTTCGTTTGACCCTGAACCAGCGAATTCAACGGCTATTACCGGGATTCCTACGGTTACATAAGCATTGTCCTCGCCTGACACCCATTCTCCGGCTTTAGCGCAGTATGCCTTCACTATCTGCGTGTTGCAGGCAGTGCCGTAATCAGTCGCTTTTGCATCGAACGTGATGTTCAGCGTGTTGCATTTATTAAGTGCCGGGAAGTTCCAGACCAGGCTATTGCCGATAACAACGGGTTCCTGTGGTACACCATTAACGAGTGCACTGCCATTCACATATTCAAGCTTCTCTGACATTGCATCGGTTACTGTAACCATGGTGAGGTTGCAGCAGTTGGGATGCACGAGCGACCTGAACGTCACGGTCTCGTTGCGCTCTGCCGTGATGGAATCAACCCACTCGCCGGTATCGGGGTTCAGGACGGTCTTGTTCACATCTACGGGCACACCGCATTGTACGGAGCCGTTAATCCAGCTCGCAGCGACGTAATTAGGTGTGCATCCTATGAATTTACTGACGTTCTCTTCACCTGTGAAGCTCAGTATGCTCTTACAGCAGTCTTCACAGTGGACAGTGAGGTTTGCGAGCAAGATCTCACCAGATGTGCATGCGTCCTTGCCGGCACCTATTGAGATATAGCTTCCATGATGGCTCCAGCTCGGGAAGACCGTCCATGCGGGACCGAACTCAACGTCTGTGATGTTTATGCACGTGGGGTCGAAGGAGATGTCGGTAGTGAAGAGGTCAATCGCATCAGTTGCATTCACCCATACCTGAACAGTGGTGTTGTGGCATTTACCTTCAGGCACTTTGCTTATCAGCGGTGTGAAGTAAACCACGTTTGGCAGTAACTTGAGCACGTTCTCCATGCAGTTGTTGTCTTCATTGCTCTCATCCACTTCGTTGTCATTGTCCGTACATACCTTTACCGTATCGCTCGCACCAGTCATCGTGAACGGACCGACGGTGTTCGTATAACTTGCCCCAGCAGCAAGCGCGGGGACTCTATCCTCAAACACGTCCACACCATCTATTGTTATTGTAGTGTTGCTCTCGTTCGCAACCGCACCCCCTATGTTCTTCACCGTGTATCTTACTTTGTAGGTCCTGTTATCCAGGTCTATCCAGTTCTCTGTTTTTGCAGTAACGTTCAGGTCTGGTTTCGCCTCTGCCCCGTATTGCACCACGAGGAACGCGCCTGCAGGCATCATGTTGTCGCCACCATCTGCCTGTCCGACCACATTATCGCTACCTTTGAGATACAGTGCTGTTACGTCGGTTACGTTCGCACCCACCTGCGTATTGCCGCTCGCGCCCACATACATTGAGATGCTGTCTATTGTTTTGTTGTATAGACTGCTATGTCCATGATACACTCCTTGTCCAAGTTTTACGCCGTTGAAGAACAAGTAATTGGTCGATCCAGGCGTCCATGAGGAACCACCCCAGGGTGATACCACACCGAGCGTTGCATTTTCCACCTTCATGGTCTCAGTGCTTGCCGGGAACGTTGCATTGTTTATGCACTCCCACCATGCAAGGTTCGAACTTGTGGAGTATCTCCTGCCGCCCATGACCAGATCAGCACCCTCGTTTAGCCAGTATTCAATCAGTGGTGCGTTCGGATCCTCATATAGTATGAATAGTCCGGGAGCAGCAACACAGAAGTATACGCACTGCGTGCATACGTTCTTCACCGTTACCGTGTAAGTGCCGTTCGCAGTGATGTAATCAGTGACGTTATAGACATAGTTGCCGAACGGGTAATTCCACATTGCACCCGGGCATGTGCATTTCGTATCGTTATACGCCCTCTCCAACGGCAGTGTGTATGTTCCACCAGGGGTAGTGATGTTCACCTCCATCTCCGGACATGCATAATCAACGCCGGATGCAGGCTTGCACCATGTGTAATACACGTTCAGATAAGCGAGTTCTGTGGTAGCGCCTGCTGGCAGGTTTATGTTGTAGTTCGTAACCTGGGTATCACCCACGGAGTACAATCCCTTGTATGCGCCGTCACCAGTCGTGTAGATCATATGTCCATGAAGTTTCCCGTGTGCTACATTCCCCAGTGGCTCATCTGCCATATACCCATTGTAGCATGCTCTATCTATCACAGTTGTCGCATTGTTCGTTTCATCGCTCTCATCCACTTCGTTGTCACAGTCCGCTATGGCAGTGAAGTTGTAGTCGCGGTATGACCAGTTGAATGCACAGGGCTGTTGCAGACAATCGTCGCCAATCGGTTTCCAGCCGGTGAACGTCACTGTTGAAGAATTGTCAGCCCCAAGACTTGGTACAGACAACTTGCCAAAGAACTTGCCATCTATGTATAAGCAAACTTTTGACGCACTTGCTGTTGCATTACCGTTATTCTTTACGGTGACATCTATCTCATTCGAGACATTGAACCATGCGGGGCATCCGGTGTTGTTGTGGTATGAATTGATGTCAGTTACAATCAGGTCTGGCATTGGTGTCGGTACATCTGCAACCGAAGCGGGTGCAATCATTGCAAATATAGAAGCAACGATTGTCGCAGCCATTGCTATACCTATCGCCTTCTTACCGCTTTTACTTTTTACTATATCCATTTTTTCCTATTTCACCTCCTAACTTTATCTTTGGGTATTTGTACAGCGCCCCCCCCTTCGGCGCTAAGCCCCTGCATGGACTCGAACCATGCATCAAACTTTGAGAAAGTTTGATCAAACTGCTTCGCAGCTCCGCAAGGGGCATATTTCCGCGCATTTCTTCCCATTTTCACCTCCGTTTTTCTTCTCCTCCTTCCAGATACGGAACCGCCTCCATCGCTCCAATCACACCGCGAAAAGGTATTGCATACCTGGCTCCTTTACCGATTTCAAGCTCTTTGGCTCGTTTTTCATGTTCTTCGTCCCGTGCCTCCATTTTCGCCTTCATCCACATTTTGTGCGTCGTTAGTAATAATATTCATACATTAATAAAATCATTTTCGGTTTTTTTATATTTATATGTTAATAACCGATAGTATTAAATATAAAGATGACAGTAAGCACACATTCTAAATTCTTTTAAGAGCTATTAAGCAGAATTTATTGGATATTGGATATAAAAATTAGGAAAAACTTTAAATTGGTGTGATAAATCATTTTTTGTAACCACAAGATTGCACAGATTGTGTTCAGTTTAACTTTTTCCTCCAAGACGTTGCAGCAAGCTGCGAAGCATTTTGGTCAAAGCCTTTATTATCATATATATTTAAATTGGAACTACTTTTTATGAAAAAAATGTACAGAATATGATAGCAATGAAAGAGAAATGTAACTGGAAAGCAATCGGCACTTTGGTGATGATAACACTGTGTCTATCAGGCATGATGATACCCGTAATGCCGCAACCTTCGCTTTCATTGTTCAATAACGGGAGCAATGCCACTGATAGAGAAATAGGGGAAACACATTCTTCTTCACCTACTCCTGTACCTTCCCCCTCACCTTCACCAACTCAATCACCAGCTTTGATGGCAACTCCAACGCCAGAATCTACTTCTATACCTTCTCCTTCACCAGCGTCTTCACCAACACCCACAGAATCGCCATCGCCGGGTCCATCACCCGCTCCTTTGCCTTCCCCTTCCCCTTCTCCAAGTCCATATCCATCTCCTTCACTCACGCCAACCCCGACACCGGGACCAACTCCAACCTTAACGCCAGTACCTTCACCAACTCTTGCTCCAATACCCTCGCCTTCACTCTCGCCAGCAGCACCCAACATAACGTCCTTTGCACCTACATCGCATGTTTGCGATACCGAAGGAGCACCGAGAACTTTCTCTATTACAATAGACAAAACAGTAAACGTTAGCTGGTTGCTCAATGGAACCGAGGTTCAGACAAATGAAAGCGTGACAGATGCGTCCTACACGAATACAAATCCCGCGGTGGGTATATGGAATGTATCTGCAATTGCCACAAATGAAAACGGCACCGCTATGCAGACATGGATCTGGACTGTATCACAACAAGCAACACTAACTCCTTCACCTTCTCCTACGCCTTCTCCGTCCACATCACCCTCTCCTACAACAGGTCCAACACCAGGTCCTTCACCTCTAATTACCCCAACTCCAACTCCCAACTCATCACCCAAACCCTCTCCCTCTCATAACTTATCTTCGGATACGACTTTAACTCCCTTTTACATCTTCGGATGGGTTCATTACGAAAATAGCGAGGAATGCCACAGACCCATCGTGAGTATAACCAACATGAACACGAGCAAGAGCTGGGAAGCAGAAACATCCAGCAACTCCTCCTTCTTCCACATCACCATCACAAATATAAGCGAAGGCGATATGCTCCAATTCAACATCACAGATGGAACTTCATACAACGCCACAATACATGAGATAACCCGGACCGAAATGCACAATGGTGGACTATTCAATTTCAATCTCACCCTCCCAATGCTTGCTCCATGGGTAGCTGTGGAGGTAACACCTGATGATGACCCAATAGCACCTGGGGTGCAGGTGGTAAATATTAACCTAACAACGAACAAAACGGTTGCAATCACGGCGAACGTAACTAATTTGAACGGCTATCAAAATATCAAGAATGTTACAGCAACTATCACAGGTCCAGATAAGATTGAAGACAGTCCGATATCCCTGAAGTTCGTTTCTAACAGCAGCCTGAGCACTGCAATTTACAAGGGTACTTTTAACATGTCCTATCACGCAGAAGGCGACTATAAAGTAGAGGTTACAGCCACCAATACAGCGAATTTGAGCGGCATCATCACAAAAAATTTCACATATTCATATGGTCCGGATTTAGTGGTAACAAATATATCTGCCCCTACTTATCTGGTTGCCAATAAGAGCAACGCGATTAATGCCACCATACGCAATAATGGCACTGCTCGTGCTTCGGAATTTAATGTGAGCCTCATTATGAACGAAATCTTTATATGCGCAGTAACCGTTCCATTATTAAATGCAAGTGCCAGTACGCACGTTAACTTCAATTGGACACCGGCTCATGATGGAAGTTACACATTAGATATTGTGGTAGATTCTGATAATAAAATTGAAGAATCAAACGAGGAAAACAATAATCTCAGCCGAATTCTATTCGTTGGCGTACCTGATTTCACGGTTAAGGATATAAGTATAGAAACCGGGTGCGGCTCCTTTAAACACCCTTGTTATCGCTACCAAGGATATATCCTGAATGTTACCGCGACAATAGAGAACCTTGGAGCGGCAGACGCAAGCGATTTTGTCGTTAAATTCTACGATGAGTTCCCAGAAGAGGTCTCTTTATTTAATACAACAAATGTTAGCCATCTCCCGGCTGGCTCTTGTCTACCTGTTAATGCGTCGTGGAATATTTCTGATGCACGTATTGGCGATCATGTTATTACTGTTGAAGTTGAGCCACGCAATAATCCAGATGCTAACCTGACGAATAACAATAACACCTTAGAGGTATGGATAGCTAATCCCTGGGTGATCAATATATTACCGGTAAGTCCTCATCAAAAAGAAGGCGAAAATGTTACCATCAATGTCAGTATTAGAAATAAAGGACCGAGGAGTGCCAATCTCTCGCTTAACTTCTACTGTCTGGATAGATACAATCGCAAAACCCGATTTGATAATAAATCTGTACACATTGATGCGGAGAGCACAAACTATGCCGAAGCAGTCTGGGATGCAAGACCTTTGTTCATCGCTCCCCCTGATAATATAACAACCAACCGGACTATAATAGTGGAAGCTGTGAAAGAGGGACTGGAAGAAAGTGTAGAGATAGAAGTGGTGCCTTCAAACCTCACTATTGCTAATATTAACTTAAATCCTTCGCATCCTGTATATGGTGACACCGTAAACGTAAATATTACGGTAAAGAACAACGAGAACGCGAGTGCGAATGCCACTATTTGGTTGTATGATGTGAACATTACTGATTCCAAGATTAACTGTAGCGTATCCGAAGAAATTTTCACAATCTCTTATCCAGGTGCTCGCGCTATGGGATTATATATTGAGAAGATGTATGCTACGAGCATACGACCACGGGGTTATTGTGAGATTTATGATGGAAGTGGGCATTTAATTTGGGAACTAAAGGGAGGTGGTAGTATAACAGATTTCTGGACAGAATGGGGTTCTGGTGATAATATCACGATAAAACATCGTAGAGTGAGCAGGGGTAAGAAAACGGATGATAATCCTGATTATAAACCTGTCCCAATCAAATCTATCGCACTACTTAAAAGCATGCCAATAACATTGAATGCCACAGAGCCCGAAAAAACGAAAAATTTTACATACAATTTCTCTCAGCCCGGAGTCCATACGCTATATGTAATGCTGAGCAACAAAAACGAAGTAAATAAGACCGTTGGAAGGACAGACCTCGACGTTGAGCTTTTGACGAACAAAACAGTGCTTGACGGTGACCAGTTGAACATAACCGCGAGGCTAAGGAATCTCGGGCATGTAAATGCAACGAACTTCACCGTTAAGTTCTATAACGATTCATTAACCACACCATTTCATGAAGAGAACATATCTTCCCTATCTGGCATTGATTATCCTGATAACACTACCACAATCCATCCACCACCATGGAATGCAACGACGTGGAATGCGGGCGAAGAAAAGAATACTTTCTATCACACTATAAAAGTGGAAATAGACCCATGTAAGAATATAGACAGCGATGAGTCAAACAATTATGAGGAGAGAACAATACGGGTTTATAAAGATTTCGCAGTTACCAGCTTGAATATTACACCGAAAGCAAACATCAGTATTGGCGACCCCGTTACCATTAATTCTACAATTGCCTATTTTGGCAATAGAAGTTGCAGCATAAATGTCAGTTTTTATGTGGAAAAAGGCGAGGATAAGAAAAGACTTATCAAATCCTCAACACTATATTTTAACGCTTCAGACGAGAGTAAAACAAACTGGACTGCCGATTTTGACGAAAATACAAATTTGACCGGTTGGATCACCATCGTATCAGCGAATTGGACTGCGGACGCGGGCGGGAACTGCACGATAGCTGCAGAGGTTCAGCCTGTATGGGACGTAAACGAATCGAATAATAGAAAGGGATATTTGAGATGCATAAAAGCGCCGGATTTCGTGCTTAAAAACTTGCATATTGAGCCGGGAAGCCCGATAGAAGGGAACACAGCAAGCATATCCGTTACTGTCAATAATACGGGAGACCTTCCTCGTGCCGTCAATGTCTCCTTCTATGACTGCTTTAGAAAGCCCAAAGAATGCTACAAAAACATATTCATAAATCCTGGTGAACACGGTTCCAAAAATACTGCGATTGAGAGTGAAAGGAGCGATGCAGTAGCAATGCGACTCTATTTGGGTTTCCAATGTGGTGATGGGGAGTATCTCCGCCTGTATGATAGCAAAGGCAGATTAATGGCTTCGTATAACAAGAGTTTCAGTGGATGGACGCCCTGGATACCTGGGAATCAAACTGAAGTGGAAATAGAGAATCCGGAAGGAAGTAGAAGTAGTGATTATATCGAGGCGAATGTTTACAGATATGAGTATTTAGTGGCGGAAGATAAAATTTTACACAGGGTTATAAACACAACCGATGTTCAGAACATCACGATAAACTGGACTGCAACTCCAGCCGGGGAGCATCAGATCGTTGTAATAGCTGATGCTGAGGATGCAATACCGGAGATAAACGAGACGAACAACGTGCAAACGAATTTCACAATAGTGCAAGGGCCCGACCTTGCCGTTTCACAGATATGGTTGCTAAATAATACCGATGGAACGGAACTGAATGCCATCAATATAACGAATGGAGAATCGGTGAATATAACTGCGAATATCAAAAATATTGGCGTGCGACCTGTGGAAAACTCATTTAATGTGAGTATATTCAATGATACGGAAAAGATAGAAACAATACCTATACCAAATTTGGGAATAAATCAATCAATAAACGTCTCAACGATTTGGAACGCAACCGTAGGAAACCATACAATCATCATGTATGCGGATTCCGAGAAGGAGATATTTGAGACAAACGAGACGAATAACACCGATAAGAAACGCGCAATAGTGCTCGGAGCGGACTTAGCTGTTAATATAACTTCCGATGTTAAATCGGTTGGGGAAGAAAACGAGGTCATCGTGAACGCTACGGTTGTGAATCAAGGAATTCAGCCGGCGAACAACTTCTCCTCTCACCTGTTCTTCGGGCTTTATAAGAATGAAAGTGGGTATGAAGTGCTTCCTAACTATTATGGGCGGGATGACGTCTCAAAAAAATGGATATGGGTGAACAGGACATATCCCGGTGCAAAGTGTATTTGCGTGCATATAAAACAGACCTGGAAATTCGTTGAAGGCAAAATGAAAAAATATCTTAACGTCAGCGAAGGCGACATAAAAATATTTGATAAGAGCGGGAGAAAAGTTGCGGAACCGACAAAGCCATGTTGTATTCCAGTGATGGGCGATACCGTAAACGTAAGCGTCAGGCATGGAGCAGATGCGATTGACTGGCAGGGGGTGGAGATATTCTTCTATGCGAGCAACATAACACCAAATGCAACAGAGAACATATCCTTGGATATCGGTGGCGAATTCGAGCTCTCGTTGGTGGACGACAGCGTGAAAAAAGGGATTTATATGGCTTGTGTATTTGCAGACACGGGAGATAACGTGACGGAACACGATGAAGAGAACAATCTCGGGTTGGAAAAGATAGAAGTGGTGCCGGATTTCTCGGTATCCAATATTTCTATCTCATTCAATGGCACGGAGGTAAGAGAAGCGAAAGAGGGAGATACGGTGTTTATAAATGTGAGTATAGAGAACAAAGGGCGAACAAAAGGCGTTGCCGATGTTGAAGTGATAGAAGAAAGCGAGTGGATTGATATATCGCCTCGATTCGAACTCACACCGTTTGGGTATCCGTATGGATATGGATATGTGATAAGACACCCGGGAGCGGATGCGATGAAGATACATTTCAAAACGCTGAATGTAACGAGAAGAAAAGCTCCGAATAACGATACAAGAGGAGTTGTTTATATTAGAAACGAAAGCGGTGTAGAGAGTGAGTGGTGGTGGGACAGAAAAGGACCAGCGAACTCTTCCTGGATAGCTGGCGATACGGTTTATGTTTATGCACCTGCGAAATGTGGTGACTCCAGCGTGTCGAAGGTCGTGATAGATAAATACAAGTGGATGCGTGAGATAGCAAATTTCACGGGATTTGAATTGGGAGTGGAAGAACCAGAAAATACGAAAAACTTAACGGTTGAATGGGATCTGAGAGATGCGGGACCGCAAACAATAAGGGTGGTTGTTGACCCTGCTAACGAGACGCTGGAGATAAACGAAACGAACAACGAGTTGAACGGTGGTTTTTATGTGGTGCCGTGTGTGGACCCCGCTGTTGTTAACATAACCTTCAATCCACCATCACCGGTGCAGAGGAATAAGCCGGTTAAAATAATCGCAAATATCACTAACTATGGAACAAGAACTGCAAATTTTTCTGTTGACCTGTGGGCGTTGAAAGAAGAGTTTTATCACTGCGAGTCTCCACATCCCACAGAGAATTATGAAAGAGCAATAGCCACTTATCCAGAAGCGAACTGGACGGGCATTCATTTTGAGAAGATCAGATTGGACGAAGGTTCAAGGACGAGACGAATGGAGGTGGAAGACTCGCGTAAAAACCCAAATACGAGTGCGTATTTCAACTCTTTTAATGGTGAAGACTTATGGGCGTGGGTGGAAGGGACTAATGCAAGAATAAAAATGGTTCCTTTTGATGACTATTATTACGGTGACAGACAGGCGACAGCGGCAGAAGGAGGAAAAAGTGTATGGGGCTGCCGTGTGGACAAGGTGGCGCATAAGGTAATTCTCAATCATACTGATGAAGTGACACTCGGTCCGGGCAACTCCACGAATATCACGGGGATATTGCCGGTAGCGAGATTTGGTAACGGCTCCTTGAGTTATACCATTTATGCTGTTGTTGATAGAGATAATGTCATATATGAACAGAGTGAAGCGAACAACGAAAAGGAAGAAACGCTGAATATAGCTATTCCTGACCTCACAGTCTCTGGTATTAAGTGCGGGGTGCGTCCAAAGGCAGTGATTAAAAATGTGGGGTATGAGAAGGCAGGAAATGTTTCTGTTCGGTTCATTCGTGATGTGGACACGAGTAATGAGAAGAATGCACCATTTGAGGCTAAAAATGATGGAATCTATTCAATCTCACAAGAAGGAGCAGACGTGATGCGAATACACCTGGAATATTTGTATGTTGAAGAAAGAGAAAATGGTTCTCTTAAAATTGGTAATGGAACCTTTTGGGATGTCTATAAAAAGGATGACACTGATGGTTTCTGGAGCTCGTGGATAGCCGGTGATTCAATCTCATTAATCTTGAATAGAGGGAGCTACAAGATAGATAAATACGAGTATGGCGTGGATAAGCCCGATAGTCCTATTGAAAGCTTTTATGCAGGGGAGGAAATAGAAGTGGAAGTGCCGTTTATTACAGAGAACGAGATATACAATTTGACGGTGTTTGTAGACCCAGAGGATAGGGTGGAGGAGAGTAACGAATGGAATAATGAGAAGAAGAAGATGATGGGACCGGATTTGACTTTTGTATTTCCAGAAATAACGTTTTTGAAGAATAATGAGTCGGTAGATTCTGATAAACTTATTGCTCGTGAAAATCATACCATAAGGGTTAATGTAACAAATAAAGGGTGCGTGGCTGCAACAAACTTTTCCGTTGCGTTATATGTGAATAAATCGTATAATGTAACATATAGTGAACCGATTGATGGTTTTCCGCGGTACAAGTCAATTCGTCGTCTTGACTCCGGCGCAGTGGAGACTGTGGACTTTAGCTGGACGCCGACGAGAGGATTCTTTAGGGTGAAAGTGAAGGTTGACGAAAATAACGATATTCCTGAGATAGATGAAGGTAATAATGTTTATTCTTACTCAGATGAAGTGAAGGCTGGAGAGTCAGGATACAGGGCTAAGCAAAACCCTCTGAAAGAACGTGATAGTGGAGAAGGAAATATAAAATATATTGCAGGGTCAGAGGGGATTATTTCAGGTAATAGTGATGATAACTGCACTGCACATTTTAGAGACCCTGTTGGAAATGCAACCCTGAAATTTATAAGGCTTTATGTGTATCCTGATTGGGCTTATTATACGGATGCCAAAGGTCATTGGATGGCTTTTCTGCCGAATGAGACACAATTAGAGGTCACTTTCAATGATTATCCTCATCCACTCAACATAAGTAGACCTACGTCGTTTACTCCAGAACCCAATGACCCTGTTCAACCCGCAGATATCCCGGACGCAACATCATTTAATGCAAGTTATGCAACTTATTGTTATGATGTACCCGTAAAATATTACAAAAGAGGCGAGGATAATTATGCAACGGCTAATAGAAAGAATTTACCAGAAGGCTACAAATACGGAATAGGAGGCATGGCGCTTCTTGTAGTGTATGATGATAAAGATGCTCCTTTGACAAAATACTGGATTAGTGAAGCGGATAGGGATGTAATAATGGCGAAGAATAAAGGACATAATACAGGATTTGAATTTGATAACTGCACGAGGAAGATTATATTTAATGATGTGAAGGATGCGCAATGGGCGAATGCAACACTTAAAACAGTTTTGGTTTCTTATGAGCCATATTCTGAGGAGAAGTTGTATCCTGATGCGCAGGGGAAGGCGGATGCTTTATACTTTAACTCTTTGGACAAAGAGCTGGATATACCTTTAGAAGACGGCACTGGACACTGGCAGGAAATAGGAGGTGGCAGATGTGACATCGCGATAACAAATAGAAATGATGGCTGGGAATATGTGGATGTGCATGATGGCCCGAACTATGCGGCGATACAGAGTAGAGGTGCAATGTTTTGTGTTGCTCATGCGTTTCTTAAGGTGACATACCCGCCGGACCTCGAGCCTGAGGTGCCAACGACATTGAATGCGAATGCCGGTGCATTTTATAACATACCCATAACGATACACAACTGGGGCAAGAGCAAGGCGAAGAATTTCAATGTGACCGTATCTATTGATGGCAATGTCATAAACAAGACCATTTCGGAGGAGATAAACGGTGGCGATAACGTGACTATAAACATTCCACAGAAGGCGCCAGCTGTGGAGAGTATTATTACGCACAATGTCACGGTTGTTGTGGACCCCCCAGAGGAAGATAAAGGTACAGGTAAAGTGGCAGAGTTGATAAACAAATATCGCAATGGCGAGGGAAATAACATCTGGAACGGAACGGTAACGGTAGTGGTTAGACCACCGGGCTGGGACATCTATCCTGGCGGCGGAGGCGGTACCGGAGGCGGATGGGGCACTGGAGTTGGTACCGGCGAAGGTTCTGGCAGTGGCGCGGGCAAGGGCGTAGCAGGCGGTACAGGGCAGGGCGGAGGCGAAAGTGGTGGTAAGACCATCAGGGGACGATTGATGAAAGGTGTGGTCGTGCCAGGCGGTAAGGAGGCAGGTGGCGGTGGCAAGGGCGAGTTCTCGCCGCTCAGGTTCTTTATACAGCTTGTGGTGCTCGCAGTGATTATTGTTCTCGTCTATGCAGGCTATTTGATGGAGCGGAGGAGGCAGAACAAAAAAAGCGAAAAATGGAAAGTGTAATATTCCCAAATGGGATAAAGGTATATCTTGTCCATATTTTCATATTTTGTATGCACACATAAATTACTTTGCATTACCATCACCCCCCTTGAACTCTGAATAGATGTTGAGATACTCTTTCACGGTGAAAGAACTCATTTCAAGCGTTCTCGCGATTTCTTCGACACTCATATTCCTGTCCGCGAGCATGCGGACTTTATTAAAAGCTCTAATATACCTGTCGCAGGCTTCCTCTGAGTGTTTTGTCCTCCTTGCAATCTCTGGAGTGAGATACTTTTCGAGATAAAGCCTGATTATAATTCTTTTATGCGTTATAGCCCTGCGAGGTCATGAATAAACAGTTCCTCTATTCGGAACTACCTCCTTTGTTCTTTCCATGTATTCACGAACCTGTTTGCTCATAACGGGGCTCCGCCCCGTTGACCCCGAAAACCCTGTAAGGGTTTAGTCGAAGGCGAGATATTCAATAGTAAAGCGATGTCATTATTGCTTAGAACCCTTCTTGAGGTATCCCTCCTTAAAAAGCCTTATTATCCTCTTCTCTCGAACTTCCCTCCTGGTGAATCCTGAGGACAGCATATCAATGTCTTCGGCAGATAAAAGAGTGAGTTTGACGGGCACTATCTCGGTATTGGAAGCGTTCTTACCATAGTTTTGCCTCTCTTCGCGCTTCACACCAAGCCACATCACCTGCCCGGAATCAATGTCCATTGCGTAATCCTGCCTTTGCTCAATCAGTCGCAAGATATCGGAGGCAAACATCTCCCTCACTTTCTCACCGGAAATCATTGAATAATCCCTTTCTATGAGTGCTTTTATCTCTTCCTTCATCCCCTGCTCCAATTTCCGCCTTATCATATTGAATCTCTCTTCCCGGTTCAATTCTGAGCCACGCATTTTTACGTCACTCCCTTTGCTCTCGCTCTTTCCACGCCCAAATTTTTTTCCCTGGAATACCTGCTGAGGATTTCTTCCAGCCTCTGCTTGCAGTCCTCGACATTTTTATACCGCTCGTACAGCCCAAGATATTCCTTCACCAATCTCTCTGAATGCTCTGTTATCCTCCTGATCTGACCCAAACTATACCCTTCCTTATGAAGTGCGGCAACTCTGGCGAACTCCTTGAGGTAGCGAGCGATGGACTCCGATGAATGCCTTGTATTTCGCTTTATATCGGTGAATTCATATCCTTTCAGGTACAATTCCACTATTTTCGCTTTATGCGACGTTCCCGGACCTATATCCATTCTGTTGCCCCTTGTGGGAACGATAATGTCTTCCTCAAGCAACTGCTTGATGTGTCTTCCGATCGTTTTTATACTCACATTCAGCAGTATGCTGAGGTCTGCCTGCGTCAAAAGCGTTCCTTGTTCAAGAGCTTCGTTCGTCAATCTGACTATCCGGTTCTTCAGCAGTTCCTTTTGTGACTTCTTCGCGTCTTCCACGTCATCCTCCGAGAAAATGGTTAATTTCACCGTTTTAAAGCTCATCTCGTCTGTTTTAACACCAGGGGGTATATTGGATTTGACAGCCCGGTAGAACAACTGTCCTTCTTTCAATTCCCTCCTCGCTTCCTTCATAAACGTCTCGAAGTCACTTGCTAAGGAGCGGCAAACCGCCATTGGGAACTCATATTCTCGTCTTATATAACCGCACCACTCTTCTTTTAGTCCCCTCTTCACTATGCCTTCGTAATTTTCCCTTTCGTTGGGCATTTTGGTCACCTCGTTGAAAATAACTATGCACTCTACCTTTTCTAACCTTATGCCCAAATGGGAAGTTAGTAAGTGGATGTTCGCATAGATGCGGTGGAGAAGGAAGTAGCAAGCCTCAGAAGCGAGACACTGACAAAGCTCGAGGCAGCGGATGCAAAAGTTGAGAGCTTGAGAAAAGAGACAAAAGGAGCTATCGAAAGCCTTGAAAAGGTGACGATTTCACGGTTCGAGGCGGTGGACAGAAGCTACCGGTGATGGAGAAGATGGCAGAACTTGAAGCAAGGCTTGCGGAACTCGAGCGGAAAATAAGTGCATAGTGCCCGGGATTTGGGAGTTGTGATAAACATTTCATCATGTAAAGTTTTACTTGAGAAGAAGTTAGATTCTGCATAGTTTAAAAACGCAGTATTTTTACCAAACTTTTCCCAAATAACGGGGCTCCGCCCCATTGACCCCACAAGCCCTGTAACCTGTAAGGGTTTAGTTCGTTGATCAAACCGCTTTGCAGCAACTTCTCCTTGTTCCCTCTAATTTGCTCTACACCATGCCCAACTTAGCTTTTATTGCCATGACTTCGTGCTCTAATCGGTCAAACCGCTCTTCCATATACGATTTCAAGTCCTCTCGCAGACCTTTTATCTCGTTTATTGTTTCATCCTGTTTCTCTAACATCCTCTTCCCAATCGAAACTGATTCTTCACCCAGTTCTACTGACCTCTCCCCCAGTTCCACAGACCTCGCACTCAGTTCCACAGCCCTCTCACTCAGTTCTACCGACCTCTCAGCCAGTTCTACTGACCTGTAAAGCAATTTCCCCGCTGTATCCAAACGCTCTCCTAATTCTTCCTGCCAATCACCTCTTTTTATCTCAAAGTATTCAAATTCACCTTTAAAATCTTCAAAGCTTACCTCTACGCTTTCAACATTTATTGGAAATCTCTTTATCTTTATCCTCTCGATAAACTCGCTTATAGCTTCGTCCTCGCCCTCTGTAACTATTCTTATATCATAAGGCTTGACATTCTCTACAAATCCCTTTATTCCCAATCTCCTCGCTATCTCTTCCACTTCGTCCCTATATCCTACTCGCTGAACCCTACCCTTTACTATAATCCTCGCCCTTTTCATCTCTCACACACCCTCGTTAGCATCATTCCATCATTCCCCTCGCATCCTCAATAACATGAACAGTGTAAGAATAAGAAGCATCATTATCGCAACCGATGCCTCGAATCCCGGAATCCGCCTCCTCTCCCCTTCAGGTACAGGCGTGGGCGTGAGTATAGGCGAAGCAGCAGGCGAAGGTGTTAAGGTTGCTGTGGCTACTGCGGGCGAAAGAGTCGGTGTTGGTGTCTGTGTTGGCTTCGGCGTAGATGTAGAAGTAGCGAATTTCTCTTTCCATGCAGTTATTCCACCTTCCATATTATAAACAACGAAACCACGCTGAGCAAGTGTTTCACTTGCCGTTCTACTCCTACTACCGGTTTTGCAATACACGATAATGGCTTTAGAACTGTCCAGTTCGTCAATCCTACTCTCTAAATCAGATAGCGGTATGTTTATAGCTCCGGGTATATACTCTGCATTGTATTCCCCTTCTGTTCTCACATCCAGCAGAATGACCTGTTCGAGATTGGCCTCGAGCATTTCATGCGCTTTCTCCACATCAATATTGATATAGTTTGGTGCACCGGGGAGAGGCGGTGTAAGCTCTGCTGCGTATGCTATGCTCGAACCGAGTAGTAAAAGAAGGGAAAGCGAAATAAGAATCAAAGCCCCGAAAAATATCTTGTTCTTATTTCCCCTACCCATTTTTCGATATCCCTCCTTTATTTCACCCTCTTATATAATTTCTTTGGTAAAGCTTTCTTTTTGAAAGAAAGGTTTAATGCAAAAGAATTGCGCCCGAGCATCCACTTGAAGTTTGAATCTATCCTCCTGTTTAGCCTCGTATCCGTCTCCTCTATTTTTCCATTTAGCCTTACGTCCATTCCTTCTATCCTCGAATTTAGCCTCGCGTCCATCCCTTCTATCCGCTTATTCACGTCGTCTATCTTTTTGTCCACGCTCAACCTCAGGCTATCTATTCTCTCATTCGTTCCCTCTATTCTCTTGTTCATTTCGCCCAATCTCGTATTTATCATATCAAATATATAAATAAATTCTTATCCCTTATAAAGTTTTCCCTGAACTTTTTCTTATGTAGACCGGAACATCGTGAACATTCTGAAAGAAAATGAAGCAAGAAGGCAGAAAAGCCTTCCTGCCTCCAATTTTTTCTTTCTTCTTCATCGTCTCCTTTAGCTCACTGCCCCGTCCTGACTCACGTAGAAGACCTTGCCGTTAATTGTGACTTTCCAGTCAGGGTAGTACGGACTCGAATCGTGGTAAACGAGCTCGATCGTTGGCTTCTGCGTGATAAACTCGAGATCCCGAGCATCCTTCCTGGCTACTATATGCAGCTTATCAAGTGCCTCACCGAGTGCAAGCTTCAACGCATCGCTCTTCGATACCGGCAGATACTTCACAGGGTTCTCTACCCACGAAGCTTCTTTGAAGCTGCCGCCTTCTGCATCCACAATGACAACAACGAGTGTCCTCTCTTCTTTAATGTGAATTGGCTCGATTGGTAGCGATGTGATTACCGATTTTCCATCAACCGCACTGATAAGTTTTATCATGCCCCCGTCTACGTCTTCGATTTCAACAGCCTTCTTTAGCGGTATTGGTCCCTTTTCCATTGGCACGTTGAACGGCACGAGGTAGTAATCTTTTCCGGCATCGTTCTTTACCAGCATCGGCTCACCCGAGACGGTCTTTGCAAATACTGCCGCAAACGCAGGGTCATAAGGAACCAGTTCTTCTGTCACACCGTCAATTGCCGCTTTTACTATATCGAGTGCATCTTCATCCTCTACTGTTTCAACAAGCGCCAATCTCTCGATGCCATCTACTTTCATCGTTTTCGCTTTTAAAACGGGTGTTATCGCTTTCGTAAGCCGTGGCTTTGGTGGTACGATTCTCACATCTGCAGCGTGTTCTGGCGGCTCAAGCACTGTGATGTACTTGTGATTATAGTTGTACGGACTCGCGTTATTTATCGGGTCAATAATCTCCGTGTAGTATGTGGAAGTCCACTCCGCAGCGGTCTTGTAGCTGTTTGCGCCGATACTTGATGCCGAAGAGTTCGGGTCGTTTATCCAGAACCCATATACATCGTATCCCCAATCGCCATAACCGCCATATTGACCTTCATGAGGATTTCTGTCGGTGTGTATTCCCCTGACTGACATCCACTTCGCATAGTATCCATCAGTCGGAAGTGCGCCCGGACCTAAGTACTGCCACCAGCAAACGCGGTGCATCGCATAACTGAGACCCGCGGATGTGTTGTCATGCACACCGACCGTGAAGTGTGCAGAAAGGGGCAGTTTATTCAAAGTCTCAGCCATGCCTCGTGGGTCAATATATGGCGTACCTGCATCTTTATCAGCCTGTGTATTGTTTGCACGACCCCATTCTTGGAGGTCGTCTTGGGTGTAACTGAGACCTTTGAAATCAGTCCACATCTGCAGAACCGCGGCTCCTGAGTAATTCCACGCATCTTGTGTGAAGTACTTGTAGTCAGGATAGTAATTTATGCAGTAGTGGTTCAACGTGAGATTAAAATCGAATATACCTCCGGAATTGAGTTCAGTCGTTGTTATCTCGTAATCCGTAACATTGACGGAATATGTATAGTTCTCAGGATTATAGGGTCCGTCATCAATCATTTTCTTCGCCATGATTCTGAGCGTATCGCCCTCTTTCACTTCACTGCTGTTCTCAAGCACGATCTGATAGAAGTTCGAGCTATCGCTCGTTATAGCAGTGTATACTTCACCGGTGTTGAGGTTCGTTACCTCTATATCGGATTTGTTTACCGGGTTGCTTTCGCTATCGCAGACGAAGCCGAAGATGATAAATGGAGTTGGCTGTGCTCCCGCAGGCACTATCAGGCATGCTGCTATCAGCATGCTCACGAAACCAACAATACCAATTTCCTTTACATCCATTTTTTCATTTTTCACCTCCTAAATTTTTCCACCTCTTTTGATCAAACTTTTTCTAAAAGTTTGATGCGAAGCGTTTTCCGTAAACGCTTTTCTAAAGATTTAAAGAGACCTTTACTAAAGAAACAAGTGTTCCTCTTAGTTCCGGTTTTCTTTTCCTTTTGCGCCCCTGCGTGGATTCAAACCACGTTCTTTTTCCTTCAGGGGCATTTTTTTTTCTATTCCCCGTTCTTTTAACGTTTATTCAATTTTTCTTTTATCATCCTTCTTTTATCATCCTATACATTACCACTTTTTTTCTTCATTTACACGCTTTTCAGCCCCTCATTCCCGAAAAAAGAAAAAAGAAAAAAAGAGTGTTTTATTTTTATATTTTCGTGGTTTAGTTTAGGCAATTTCAACAGCAGTTCAGCGGGTACTCCTCTGGATGGAAGTAATGCTTGAATATTATCATCCCGTCCATCGTGGTTATGGAGCCATCGCAGTTAACATCAGCAGCCCACTCGCTTGATAGCGGATACTGGTCTGGATGGAAATAGTGCTTGAAGACAATCATACCATCCATGGTGGTAACGGAGCCATCATCGTTGACGTCGCCACATATACCTTTTTGTATTGTTATGTTCTGTTCGAAGCCACCTGCGTTCATCTCAGCCTGCGTCACTGTATGGTCAAATTCAGCGGTACCGCCGTTGCTCGCATTGAAGTGCAGCACGTTGCCTGCGCTCACGTTCTCCGAAGAAGTTACAACCTCATAGTAGTTAGAAGATGTACTCGTCTCCGCTATGAACACCTCTGAGGTGTTCAGGTTCGTTATCGTTACGTTCGGATTCAAGACAGGTGCACCCGTGCTGTTGTTGACCCAGCCATAAATGCGGAACGGTGTTGGCGGTTGTGGTTGCGCCATTGCCGTTGCTGCAAACAACACTAAAACACCCAGCACCACAATTATACTTTTTTCCTTTACCATCCTATACATTATCACCTCCTTCTTGTCTTTTTTCATTTATACGCTTCGCTTTTTAGCTCCTCATCCCCGAAAAAAGAAAAAAGGGAAATTTTTATTTTTTTCTTTTAGCCCCGGTTTTTCTGTGAAGTGTGTTAGCAGCTCGCAGTCAGCGTTCCAGCGCCCTTCATGCTGATGTAGTAGCCCTCGCCACGTTCCATATCCGCAAAGTCGTTGAACCCGTTTGGTGCCACTGGATTGTATGTTTCGAACTCTTGCGCTGTCGCATTCCATCTCGCTACATACCAGTAGTCGCCGTCAATGGAAGACAACGCATCGTATATCGGCCTGGAGCAGTTCAGCCATCCGACCATGTTCAAGCCCGGCTGTAAAGAAATGCCGTCCATGTCGGTATAAGCACTGCCGGCGTAAGTCCATGTGCCCGCGGAAGTGACGTGCACGAAGTAGCCGGTTCCGGGGTCCATTGTGCCAGTCATGACATCTTTAAACTCATTGGTAACTGCATCGTAGCTGTACACTGCATCGTACTTCCCGGACATCGAAGACAATACCGCACTCGTGTTATTATCCCACGGCTCCAGCGGTAATGACACGAGGTTCCAGCCCTCAACGAGGTCTTTGCTGAATGTCTCTTCTCCTGCTGCTTTGACATATATGTCCATATTATATTTTGCATAAAGCATGTCCGTGCCAGTCATGGTATGGTAAGTGGTGTTTGTATATGTCCCATCAAGACTCCAGACCTTGTATTCCGCCACATCTCCAGTAATCCACGCACAGGTTCGATCATCGAATGGCGGAGCTACTGGGGAGGTTGTAACCAGTTTATAGTAACCATAACCAGACCACGTTGAAATACCATCTCCTTTATACCACACAGTGCTGGTATTCAGATTGGTTATGGTCATATTGAAATTGTCAAAGTCAATCTCTGTACCATTTCCGTAACGAACATATCCTGCTTGCTGAAATCCCCCACACTCTGCAGATGCTGTTCCGGCTGTCAATGCCAGTATAAACATCGCTGTTAAGACCGAAAAAGCCATTCCTTTTACTCTTGCATTCATTTTTTCTTTTTTCACCTCCTAACAACTTTTTTACCTTCGGTAAAAACTTTTCTTTTCCTATTCTTCTTTTTACCTTCGTTCTTCTCTTTTTGATTCACCCAAAAAAGAAAAGGGTGAAAAAAATTTTTATATAGTTTGATAGTGCCGGGGAATTTTTAGCAGTCTGGCGGTGCTGTCCACGTGCAGTCCTGAGTAGTAACGATGTCGTATCCTCTCTTTGGGTCCATTTCGTTGAAGTCGTTGGCAAATGGTGGTGCAGTCGGGTCATAGGCTTCAAACTTCTTCGTAATCGGGTTCAGACGATATACGATGCTGTACTTCCCCGCAATCGAGGTCAACGCATCGGCAGCGCTTTCGGTGTTCATGGATGGCCAGCCCACGTAGTTCCTACCTGTGTATAGCAATATGTTCATGGTGGCAGGTGTAGTACCGTTATGCGACCATACGCAGTCTTCAGTAACAACTATATCGTATAGTCTTCCAGGGTCCATTTCGTTGAAGTCGTTGGCAAATGGTGGTGCAGTCGGGTCATAGGCTTCAAACTTCTTCGTAATCGGGTTCAGACGATATACGATGCTGTACTTCCCTGCAATTGAAGCTAACACGCTGCTGGTACTGTTGTCATCGGGCACGAGCGGCAGTGATATGTAATTTCTTCCAGTATACAACTGCTCACTATAACTCCTCTCTGGCGCTATCTTCCAGAACATGTCGAGCTCGTCTGTCCGATTGACAAGCATATTTGCAGCTTCTTTCGCACACGCAGGGTCGAGTCCAGAAGCCATCAATATCACCGGTCCGGGCATGTTCCACGAATAGTTATTTCCTAAATCACCGTTGTCGTAAGGATTGTCGAAAATTGCCACCGCCTCACCATGATCGTAACGGATATCTGTGTAGTCATCAATGATTTCGCAGCTTGTGTAGTTGAAGAAGACGGGCATGCCGAAGTATTCATGATATGGGTTGAGTTCTACAATAAGCCCATTAGCAGTGTAATTTCCGATGAGAACTAAGTTATTGTTCTCTTTCTGCGCAGCACTCACACCGGTATCATTGGCAATGCTTATTTTTTCATCAGGAACACTATCATTGAGATAATCCTTGATCTTCTCAGCAATGCTTCTGTATTCAGGTGATTCCGCGGGATATACTATCGTTGTATTCCAGATGGTGCGTGAATATCCGTCGCCAGACGCCAACCCCATCGGGAATCCATGCTTGAACGGTTCCGGATAGAGGTCATCACCTGCAACGTAACTCTGCACTGTGCAAGGCGGTGTGTAACTCTCTGTTTCGCCGTATATATGCTTCTGGAAGTCCCAGTGCACGGTCTCACCGTCCTGTAACTCGATTACACCGCACAGCTTGTTGTTCGGCACATATCTACCGTTCAGGTAGAGATACCAGTATATCGGTCCCTTCGGGTCTTCAAGCAACCCGTCAATCCCGAACACGTATGTCTCCTCAGGATGACCGAAGTGTGGTGTGACGTTAGCAACGCTGTTGAGGGCGTCCCAGGCAGTTGTATTCTGCGGCACTAACTTCACTACGCTGAACATCGCTACATCTCGATGATTGGATTCCGAACCGTTGTACGTGGAAGTATTGCCGTAGTGATGGGAATCCCAGATTTTTACTGTAATAACAGACAGGTCTTTTGTCGTTTCGTTATTGCCCTCATGCCCGGGCCCGGGCTCGTTAACTTCCCCATCAGCATCCAGAACCACCTTTATAGGATATGGACCGCCATAAGGCGCATCGTAATCGCAGTAAATCACTTTGCCGCCTTTCGCAGCCACGGTGCCCATTGACCGGTTGCATATCTCTGTGCTATCATCATAGACCCTTACCCAGAAGTTGGATGCATCGCCGGTGCCGTTGTTCGTCACATTTATTCTTATTCTCGTGTCGTTATTCGCGGTATGGAATGCATAAGCGGGTAGGAAAACAAGGTCATCTGCGGTCATAACTAAGTCAGGGTCACTGGCATTGTATGGATAGACATAAACAACCTTAGAAGTGAGGTTGTTAGTCTCCTCAGATTCGTTTATTTCGCCGAGCGAATCTGCAATCACTTTCAGGGTAACGGTTCCATTTGATGATGGACACCAGTTGAAACTCACGATTGTTGAGTTATCCTTTTCCAGAGCCGCAACGTTTACAGTTTGTTTTGCGACATTATTTTCATACAGAGTGGCATTAAAGGATTTCTTGGTATCCCCTGTACCCTGATTCACAATCGTTGCGTTCACCACATAATTGTGACCCACCACGATACCGTGAGTTAAGTCATGGTCAACAAGTTTGGGGTCCGCAATCTCACGGACAACGAGGTCTGGTCTTGGCGCTTCCCTGAACAGCACGAGGTCTGCGTCAACCCAGTGAACATAGGCATCGCCGTCTCGCCAGTATCTTGCGTAGTTGTCATTCGATACGAGATAGTCTATGGTATCATTCTTCACGACATACCATCGTGAGTCGAGATACGCACCCTGTTCATAGTTGGTGCAACTGTCATCCAGCAAGTGTCCATTGAACCAGAGTGTGTCGGTGTCGCCCACATCTCCAGCTATCCATGTGCAGTATAGCATAGCATATTCCCACTCGTCGGGGTTTATCGTCCCGTTGAAATATGCGTAGCCGTAATCCTTAGCCGAATGTCCACTTGTTGCATACACAACTGCATCGTGTCCCTGAACAATCCAGTATCGTGTCTCGTTCATGCTTGTATTTTCATACACCACGACCAGTTTTATTGCGCCGACACGCCCGTCGAAACCGGGGCTGACCTTGTAGGTGTATGCGGTAGCACTATTTGCACCTGAGGTAACGTAATCCTTCACATCAAACCATACCCAAGCGTTTCCATGCGTAGCAGTCCAGACATTGTCGTTGGTATCCTGGTCACCACCGAGGGTCAAGTTGCCCTCGGCATCGGTATTGTTGGCGAAGAGTGTGTAAGTTCCACTTGCATTTGTATAGTTGACCTTCAGTTTCCCCTGATAATTCTCAGTGCCATGCCATACATGAACATAGAGATGAGCGAACTTAACAGTTCCTTCAGGCACGTTAAACTCCTGTGTGTAAGGAGCATAGTCAATACCGTGTCCACAGCCGATATACACGCTTCCATTGACTGTTCCATTTGCAACCGTGCCGTTATATGCAGTAGCTGCGTTATTAGAAGCCTCGCCCTGCATCGGAAAGCCAAACCATTTATAATATGCTGAAGCAGGCATTATTAACACCGCAAACGCGAGCACTGTCGTCGTTATTGCTATTGCTATTGCTATTGCTATTCTTCTTTTGCGTCGCATTTTCCCGCCAGCACTTTTCTTAAAAGGTGTTTTTCCCTCCATTTTTTCTTTTTTTTCACCTCCTAATTTTTGTATTTATTTCAGCTTATATAGGCGCCCCTCCTCAGCGCAAAGCCCCTTCGTGGATTTGCACCACGTATCAAGCTTTAGAAAAGCTTGAGCAAACTGCTTCGTAGGGACCTGCTTTTGCTCTTCTTTTTGTATATAGAAAAAACAAGAGGGCGAAAAGCCCCCCTATTTCTCCTCTTTTTTAGTTTTTTGTTTTTAGCTTCGCTTTACCACGTTATCGAGTCTATATCCCACCAGACACCGCACTCGGTGATAGGCAGATATACTTTCACATAGCGCACCTGCTGGTTAGAGAACGAGACTGTGCGGTCGGCAAGATTAACCTCTGGAGTATCGAATGTTCCCAGCGTTACCCAGTTACTATTGTCAGCTGAACCATACACGATTGTATTACCCCAACGAGGCTCTGGCTCATAATCAACAACTGCACTGCGCACCGTGATTGTCCCGGAATTCTTAGTTTCGCCCATGTCAAGTGTGATGTACGCAAAGTCATCTGACGCTGCAACTGCACACGTACCGTCTCTCACCAGTGCATTGTCCACATTGCTCCATCCCAGGTCACAACACCAACTACTAGGATATTGTTCACAACACCAGTCAGTCCAGCAATCATAGTCAATCACACTTGGCTCTGTTACAGGCCCAAGTCTAATGGTATCAAAGTATGCCAGTGATTCCAGACCTGCGCCATTTTTGTATCTCACGTACACCTTCTTCTCTCCATAGCCCTCGGACAATATCCATGTCTTTGTAGTGGCGTATGGTTCCCAGTCAGTCCAACTTTCAGTCTGTGTGTTATCATTGGCAAACCTCATCTCTGTAACACCGCTCTCTGGGTCTTCAGCATATAATGTCAAAGTAACAGTTTGGGAGTCTGTGTACTCTGCACCTTCATTGATCACTATCGAGCAGCCTGGCGGAGTGGTGTCAAACATCTTGCCACCGTAAACACTGACGTTATCAATCCAGATTTCACTATCTGCCCCTATACGCCTCCCTCGGGCGAAGCCAACAGGCAGAGATGTATCCCAAGTCAAGGCAAGGTCATCCACTGGGTTTCCATCTACATACCAATAAATGTGGCTCTCTGTCCACTTGATCTTATAGGTATGCCATTCTTGTGGGTTGATGCCGAGCCAGGGTCCAACATAATAGTTCCATCCTGTACTATGGTTTAGAGATACTCGTGCTCGAATGTCATCACTTCCATTCTGTTTCTCAAAATAGATTCCTTTGTGGTATGTATCGTGTAATCCAACCTTATAGTATCCCTGAGCAGTCTTTGCGTCAAACTCAATGATAAGCGGACTGTCGGTATCATATTTAAATGTTGGGTTGGATAACACGTCATAGTCCATCTCTGCCTCACCAGGGCCAATCTTCAGTCTATTATTCTCGATATACCCGCCCCAGGTAATATCAGGATCGTTCAGACAGCATCCCAACCATTTCGTCTCATTGACATTTGGTCCGTCTGGTGCAGTGAAATCGTCTGAGAACGCTGCAGACGCACCTGGCACCATCGTAAGCATTGCAATTGCAATCACTACTGTCGCTATTCCTATTCTTACACCTTTTTTGTTTTCCATTATTTTCTTTTTTTACCTCCTAACTTTTTTCACGGTGAAGAGCGAAGAGGGAACAGCTAAACAGAGAATAGGCAAAAGTCCCCCCTCCCCACTCCCTATCCCCATTACCTATTTTACCGCATCTCCCTCCCTTCTTCGCGCCTCGCCCCATCACTTCTCCGCCACTTAAGAGTAGCATACTTTGTATATGTGTATTCATTAATAAAATGATTTTCGGTAGAAATGTTACCAATAAATATCTTTATGAACAATGATGACACCAAACCGCCTTCATCGCTCCAACCACACTACAAAAAGGCATTACATACTCGCCTCCTTTACCGATTCCAAGCTCTTTGTTCGTTTTTCATTCTTCGCCCCGCACCTCCATCTTCGCCTTCATCCGCATTTGTATACATGGTTAGTAATATTATTGTATTCATTAATAAAATCATTTTCGGTTTTATACTTATATGTTAATAACCGATAGCATTAAATATAAAGATGTGTAAAGTACACATTTTAAATTCTTTTATGAACATTATTGGATATAAAAATCAGAAAAAAAATTGAAATTGGTATGATTATTCCCTTAGCGTGACTTGCAATAAGCCCTTTCAGGCTTGCGAAGCAAAAAGTTTATTTATACACCCATAGCCGATATTATTATGAGCGATGGAAATGTGGCATTATGGGGTAGAAGTTGAGATTTCCGACCTCGAAAGGAAAGAAATCTACCGTTGGGCTTTGATTTTATTTCGCTTCCGCTTCTTTTACTACTCAGTTCGAGCATAGCATACGCAGCAGAGCTTACACCGCTTCTCCCCGGTGCACCAACTTATATTGACATCAGTGTGGAGAAAGCGTATGAACTGATTGAGGGCAATCCCGAAGAGATTATTCTGCTGGATGTGAGAAGAGAAGGGGAATACAATGCGGAGTATATACCCGGAGCTATAACAAAAATATCTTATTCTTATTCTCCCTACCCATTTTTCGGCCAGAACCCGACCATTGGGTGTCGAGTTACACCTATGCATCCGATCCTTGGATTGCGCTGTGGCTGGTATATCAAGAACTCATAGAGAGAAGGAGCACGAAAAAAAGAAGAGCGGATAAAAATCTGAAAAGCAAAAAGTATGGCTTGGCTCTTATCTCTTATTTCTTTATCATGACTTCCATTGTTGTATCTATCAGCCTATCAAAGTTTATCTTCTTATCCCAACCCTGACGCTCGAATATGTTCATGAAGCCAACGCCTATGACTCTTGGTCTATCATCGCCCGACAGCTCCTCTATCATGTGAATAA
>Ga0190306_1000078_pt1 | contig 38780 bp, 38 predicted proteins | sample 48700734_MG_FD_161657 | JGI IMG/M metagenome (GOLD analysis project Ga0190306, IMG submission 161657) | Hydrothermal vent sediment bacterial communities from Southern Trench, Guaymas Basin, Mexico - 4870-07-3-4_MG | ecosystem: Environmental > Aquatic > Marine > Hydrothermal vents > Sediment ... | reverse complement strand
GGATTTTGTTTTCATAGATTTTTTTATAAATTAAATAGTTTTTTCATTGTTATTTCTGTATTATTAGATTAGTATTTGATTTTCATTTTTGGGTTAAGAAAATATGTCTGAATTAACAAGATTAACAGAAATTATAAATCCATTTGATAATGCACCGGTATTGTACATTGAACAAACACTGTCAACAATGAAACTGGCTGAGAGTGCAGGTGAAGCAGCATCGGGAACAGTATATTTGGCAGGAATGCAGACCGCCGGCAGGGGCAGAATTCCCGGCAGGGTCTGGGAAGGGGCAAAAAATAAAAATCTTCTTTTTACATTAGTTCTGCCAGCAGCAAAGCTGGCTGTGAAACCTCTTTCTGTAGTAGTTGGACTGGGAATAGCTTTATACCTTGAAAAATATCAAAATCTTTATCCTTCAATAAAATGGCCGAATGATATCTACATAAATGACAGAAAAATAGCTGGTATAATTATTGAGTCCCGGAAAGGTTTGTATAATATTGGTATAGGAATAAATATAAACCAGACTGAATTTTCTAAAAATATTGAATCTTCCGCCACATCATTGGCAATTGAAAAAAGCAATTCTTTTAATTTGTATTCTGAACTTGAGAATGTTCTGGTTCAGCTGGAAAAAACACTTTTTCTGGATTCCTGGCACAAGGAAATTAGTTCAAGGCTCTATAATATTGGAAAGGAAGTTGTTCTAAGTATAGGAATCCCGGGGGAAGAGAAAAAAATTAAAGGTGTAATAGAAGGGATTGGTGTATCGGGACAACTCTTTCTTCGAAAAGAAGGGGAATTGTTGGAAATTTACAGTGGGGAAGTCTTACTGTAAAGATAATAGAAACTTTTCATAATCTCTGTAAACATCTTTATATAGAAGAATTGTTGCATGTCCGGAATGGTAGATATTGGGGTAATACCGACTCCGGTGTAACAAAACTATAGGTATAGTACTCAAATAATAAAATAAAATCAAAAATCCTGACATCCTGGATGCTTGCGCGATGCCTGTACTATTGGCATGGTTTTGGTTTTTTAAACTATTCCTACTGCTCTGTGGTAGATGAAGTGCTGCTATAAAAGTTCAGAATGTGATACAGCGCAAAAAAGCTCCCTTGTTTAAGATGCTGAAAAACTATATTCTTTGCAGGAATTACTATGAATCCGGAGGGAAATGGTGGCAGATCCAACAAGAGAAGATGCGTATAATCTATTATGTGAATTTACTAAATCCGAAAGTCTGGTTAAACATGGTTTGGCTGTAGAGGGAGTAATGCGCTATTTTGCAAAAAAAAATAATGAAGATGTGGAAAAGTGGGGAATAGTTGGGTTAACTCATGATCTTGATTATGAAATGTATCCCAAAGAGCACTGTATTAAGGTAAGGGAAATAATGGAGGAACGGGGCTGGCCGGAAGAATATATACGTGCAGTTCAGAGCCATGGATATGGTCAGTGTGTAGATATAAAACCTGTAACTCATCTTGAAAAAACCCTCTATGCTATAGATGAACTAACCGGTCTAATTACAGCAACTGCACTGGTTAGACCTTCAAAAAGCGTTATGGATATGAAGGCTAAATCTGTTAAAAAGAAATGGAAAGTAAAACAATTTTCTGCAGGTGTGAATAGGACTATTATTGAAGAGGGTGCAGAGGCTCTTGGCGTTGAACTAACTGATCTTATTACAGATACTATAATGGGTATGAGAGAAGTTTCCGAATCAATAGGTTTGCTTGGTAAGGTTGAAGAGGCATGAGATTATTAAATAAAGGGACTTCTTTGGTCTGAATTGAGTCAAATGCAGTAAATAATAAAAAAAAATATACTTTTTTTTATTATTTATGTTGGCAAACAGGAAAAGAATTTGTATCTTTCATTCTGGAAATAATCCAGAATAAATTAAACTAAAATAACAATTTTCAAGTGAGGTGGATGACATGGCAAAACAGCTTCTTTATAACGAAGATGCTCGAAAAAAGCTTTTGAATGGTGTGGAAAAGCTTTCGAATGCAGTAAAAGTAACATTGGGTCCAAAAGGAAGAAATGTTCTTCTGGACAAGAAATTCGGTGCTCCAACAGTAACAAAAGATGGTGTATCTGTAGCAAAAGAGATTGAACTTGAGGATCCCTATGAAAATATGGGCGCTCAGCTTCTTAAGGAAGTAGCAACAAAGACAAATGATATTGCAGGAGATGGAACAACAACTGCTACTGTACTTGCTTATTCTATTATTAAGGAAGGATTAAAAAGTGTTGCTGCCGGAATCAATCCAATGGGAATTAAACGCGGTATTGATAAAGCCGTGCTTGATGCAGTTGCTGAAATTAAAAAAGTTGCAAAAGAAATAAAGGACAAGGAAGAAATATCCCAGGTAGCTTCAATTTCTGCTAATAATGATAAAGAAATTGGTGAGGAAATTGCTACTGCAATGGAAAAAGTTGGAAAAGATGGTGTAATTACTGTTGAAGAATCAAAAACTATTGATACTACAACTGATTTTGTTGAAGGCATGCAGTTTGACAGAGGGTATCTCTCCCCTTATTTTGCAACAAACAGAGATACTATGGTTTCAATTATGGAAAAGCCTTATATCCTTATTTATGATAAGAAAATTTCCAGCATGAAAGATCTGCTCCCAATTTTGGAGAAGGTTGCTCAGGCCAGCAAACCTATTTTAATAATTGCAGAAGACATTGACGGTGAAGCCCTGGCTACACTGGTCGTAAACAGCTTAAGAGGCACTCTTAATGTTGTTGCAGTAAAAGCTCCCGGATTTGGAGACAGAAGAAAGGCAATGCTGGAAGATATTGCTATTCTTACAGGTGGAGAAGTAATTTCAGAAGATATTGGAATGAAATTGGAGAATGCTGAAATTTCCCAGCTTGGTACTGCTTCAACAGTTAAGGTTGAAAAAGAAAATACAACCATTATTAATGGTGGAGGCAAGGCTGCTGATCTAAAAGATAGAATTGCTCAGATTAAAGCTCAGATTGATGATACTTCTTCTGATTATGATCGTGAGAAACTACAGGAGAGACTGGCTAAACTTGCTGGTGGAGTAGCGGTAATAAATGTTGGTGCTTCAACTGAGGTAGAACTCAAAGAAAAAAAACATAGAGTAGAAGATGCTCTTTCTGCAACAAGAGCTGCTATCGAAGAAGGGGTTATCCCAGGTGGTGGTCTTGTACTAATCCAGGCTGTTCATGCTCTTGAAAAAGTTAACCTGGATGATCTTGGTGAGGAAGAACGAATTGGCTATAAAATTGTTCGAAGAGCTTTGGAAGAACCTATTAGACAGATTGCTATAAATGCAGGTCTTGATGGAGCTATTGTTGCTGATAAAGCCAGGAACGAGAAAAAGGGAATTGGATTTGATGCTACAGCTATGGAGTGGACAGATATGCTGAAAGCAGGGATTCTGGATCCTGCAAAAGTAACCAGAAGTGCTCTTCAGAATGCTGCTTCCATTGCTGCTCTTATTCTTACTACTGAATGTGCTATTACAGATCTTCCTGGTGAAGATGCAGGTGCTGCAGGCATGCCTCCTATGGGCGGCGGTGGTATGGGAGGAATGGGCGGAATGATGTAGACCCGTTCTTTCTGTAATAATATTTCAGATTTTGAGGGGTTGTTCTGCTTGTTGGGGAGCAGCCCTTTTTTTTGCCTCAGTACGCTGCTGAGAAAGTAAAATTCCTTAATGAAGGAGGGGAAATGACAAGAGTCGATTTTATGTTTACAATTGGGTATCAAGGTGTATCTGCTCTTGTGGATAAACATGCTAAAAAGCAATATTTAAAATTAAGTTCTACCGAGCTGGCAGAAAAGGGTTTGTTTAAGCCGGCATTTTGTGAAGCACTTTTTGATGGTGATACAGCAAAGCAGAAAGAGGTATTAAAAATTTATAATAGAATGAGTGGCGAAACTATAACAAATGTAGAATCAATGAAGCGTTTGTTAGGTGTTTTTGAAGTTCCACCCCATATTTCCAGGTTTAGATATATTTAAGACAGGGTTATTTTAATGAACACGTTTTAACAGCCCTAAGTAAGTCCCAGGTCTTCTTGACTCTATAGAGCTTACATGCTACTTTTCTTCAGTACATATAAATAAAATGAGGTAATCAAATTATGACAAATTTTTTCGCTAATCTACCCCAGTTGCTGGGTGCATCGGAAGTCGGTGCGAGTGGTGGATCAGGACAAATGGTAACAACTTTTATTACATTTGGACTTGTAATTCTTATTTTCTACTTTCTTATCATACGTCCTCAAAATAAAAAGCAGAAAGAGGCAAAGAAAATGCTTTCAGCTCTTAAAAAGGGCGACAAGGTTGTTTCTATTGGTGGTGTTCATGGAACTGTTGTTTCTGTAAAGGAGCAGACAACTGTGGTAAAGGTAGATGATAATACAAAACTAGAATTTTCAAAGAGTGCAATTTCTTCAGTAGTAAGTGAAGGTTAAGCGTAGAAAGAATGATAATAGAATTAAGGTTTTTTTTATCATCGTTTAGGAGTAGAAAATGAGCAAACGTGCACGATTATTAGTTGTACTTATTGTTCTTGTTGCAGCAGGGCTTTTCCTTTACCCTACTTATAATTGGTACTATATGGTTCCACAGGATCAAAAGGATCTGGCAGCAGGATCAAGAGAACAAATTCAGTCTTATTCCAGAGGAAAAGCGTCCAGAGATCTTGTAGAACTGAAATCTTTGGTTTCCAAAGATCAGAATTCTGCTGTTCCGGAGAAATTTAGTTTCCTTGTAGATAAAGCAAAGGAAAACAATAAGCTTGAAAAAAAACAGTTTCCGGATAGTTGGACAATCGCAGAAGTTTTAAACAGCCTCGGCAGTGAAAAAAGTGTTTTCAGTAGTCTTGAAAATCATTACAGGCAGCATTTGCTTGATCTCAAGGAATCGAGTGGGAAAATTCTCCAGCTTGGTCTTGATTTGTCCGGTGGTATGAGTATTTTACTTGAAGCGGATATTGATAGTCTTGAGAAAAGACTTGGGCATCCTGCTACTCCTGAAGATCAAAATCAGGCAATAGACAGAGCAATGGAAATCCTGAATAATCGTATAGATAAATTTGGAGTCACAGAACCACAAATCAGACGTCAGGGATCTTCCCAGATTGCAATAGAAATACCCGGGGCTGCAGATCCCGAAAGAGTTCACACTTTTTTAATGGGAAAAGGTTCTTTAAACTTTCATATTGTTGATCAGGAAGCGAGTCAAAAGCTGGCAACCTTTATGGATGAACATCCGGGAGAAGTTTTTGCCGAAGATGGATCTATGAAAAAAATGGATTTTCTTGATGCAGGAAGTGTTATAAGGGGTTATTACAAGAAAGATGAGTATGGAATTGATCAGTTGCAGCGTTATGTAGTTGTTTCAGAGGAAATAGGTCTTGATGGTGGACATATACAGGAAGCAATTGTTGCAAATCATCCTGTTACCGGAAAACCTGTAATAAATTTTACCCTCGATTCGGAAGGCGGTGATATCTTCTTTAAACTGACTACTGCGAACGAAGGTAACACCCTGGCTATTCTTCTTGATGATAAGGTAAAGTCTATGGCAGTCATTAACGAACCCATACGGGAAAGAGTACAAATGAGCGGATTTAACAGGGAGGAAGCAACAAATCTTGCTTTAATTTTGAGAACTGCTGCGTTACCCGTTGATCTAAAGATAAATAGTCAACAGGCAGTTGGAGCATCTCTTGGAGAAGATTCGGTAAAACAAGGTTTAAAAGCAATTACTCTTGGTTTCCTATTGGTAATAGTCTTTATGATTGTGTATTATCTTGGTTCCGGTTTTATTGCAGATATTGCCTTAATGCTTAACATTGTGTTTATTTTAGCTATTCTATCTGCTTTTAATCTTACGCTTACCCTCACAAGTATTGCCGGCCTTGTTCTTACCGTAGGTATGGCAGTTGATGCAAATGTAATTATTTTTGAACGTATAAAGGAAGAATATAGACTGGGTAAGTCTGTAGAAGCGTCTGTGGCGGCGGGCTTTAAGAAGGCTTTTTGGACTATTGTAGATGCTAATATTACAACATTTATAGCAGCTCTGGTGTTAACACAGATGGCATCCGGCCCAATTCAGGGTTTTGCAAATACCCTGGCCGTTGGTATTGTCAGTTCAATGTTTACTGCATTATTTGTTACCAAACTGCTTTTTGATTTTTCGTCTGAACAACTTAAAGTTAAAAAGCTCAGTATAGGCTGGAGGATATAATGATTGGAATGATAAAATTTACTAAAATTCGATATCTTATGTTCCTTGTTTCTATACTTGTTATTGTCGGCGGGATTGTTGGAACTATTAGAAATGGTGGTTATAACCTGGGGATAGATTTCGAAGCCGGTTTAAACCAAAGAGTTCAGATTGCTCCTGTTGCATTTACAGTGAATTTTACAGATGTTGGGGATGTCTCAATGGATATGCAGAATGGTGTAATGAGTATAGATGTCAGGAGTGATAAAGGTGTAAGTAAGTATACCTTTCCATTATCTGATTATCCTACACTTTCTGACCTAAAAAACGGACTTATGACGATTCCGGGATTGCAGATAAATTTGTTAGTGCCCGATGATTCTTTGTCCGGTAAACTTACTTCAGGTTTGAATTTTCCTCTTGAAGTAAAGGAAGAACCTTCCTTTGTTAATATTGTCGGGGAAGAATCTGCTGCAATAGCTATTGATAAGATAAGAGCTGCTCTGGCAACCCTGGGTAATCCTCAGATACAGGTTGTTGGTAATCCGGATCTCAGTGAGTTTATGATAAGAGTCAGTGATCCTGACGGAACAAAAAAAGATGAACTTGAAGTATCTATTGTTAAAGATTTGGAAAATGTTTTTGGGGATAACACGGTTGTCGTTTTGCAGTCGGATTATGTTGGACCAAGATTTTCAAGCAGCCTTGCAAGTCAGTCTATAAGCTTAACACTTACAGCACTTGCCTTAATTCTCATTTATATTTGGTTTAGATTTAAATTGAGTTTTGCTATTTCTGCAATTACAGCTCTTTTCCATGATGTACTGATAATGCTTGGATTTATTGGAACATTTCAAATGGAAGTTTCCACAACAACCATTGCAGCAGTATTAACCATAATTGGTTATTCACTGAATGATACCATTGTTGTATTTGATAGAATAAGGGAAAATCAGGTGCTTCTTAAGGGTGATAAACTGGATAATATAATAAATATAAGTATTACACAGTCCTTAAGCCGAACTTTAATAACATCATTAACAACTTTACTTGCTGTACTCGCATTGTATTTCTTTGGATCCGGCTTGATAAAAGATTTTGCTCTTAATCTTATAATAGGTATTGTTGTAGGTACCTATTCTTCAATATTTATTGCATCACCTGTACTTTTGGGATGGTCGAATGTTGCCCGAAAGCGTAAAGCTAAAAAAAATGGTGCAAGTATCAGCTCTTCAGGGATGAAGGTTGTTGAAGAGAAGGAAAGCTCTGTAACCATTAATCGTACTACTCCTATTCCCGAAGTTGAGAGAAAAAGAAAGGGAAAGCGAAAGAATAGAAAATAGCTTATGGAAAAAGCCGACCTTTTCTTTGGTCGGCTTTTTGCTATTATTCTGGGAATTGATATGGATTATTTTGAATATCTTAGGCATTTCATAAAAAGAGACTCATCTTTACTGTATGAAATTGAGAATGATAGTAAGAGAAGAGATGATATACAGCCATCTGTAGAACCTGAGCTTGGAAAATTCCTGGGATTGGTAGTCAAGCTGACAAATGCAGGTAATATTCTTGAAATTGGCAGTGGAATTGGGTACTCAACTATATGGCTTGCTGAAGCCGCTAAAAGTACAGACGGCAAAGTTGTTACAATAGATAACCATAAAAGGACTCACATGGAGCTTGTGAGAAATATTAGTAATGCCGGCCTCGATAAGTGGATAGAAATAAAACATGGTAATGCAGAGGATATCGTTCCTACTCTGTCAGGTAGCTGGGATATTGTTTTTCAGGATGGCGGTAAGTATTTATATCCCTTGATATATGAACAAATATTTAATTTAACAAGGACTGGTGGTTTAATACTAGCAGATGATACTTTGTTTAAAGTTAATCCAAATGTCAGAAAAGGTCTTGGGAATTATATGGACGAATATAATAGGATTGTCTTTGCTGATAGTAGACTGTATTCTACTATTCTACCAGTGGGTCATGGAATTACAGTCTCCTTAAAGTTGGAATAGTCCAGGTGGCATATTAAATGAAAGTGGTTAGATCCAATGTAATGGGTTTTTGTATGGGTGTTAAGGCAGTTATGCAAAAAGTTGACAATGAATTGGAAACACATTCCTATACTAAACTATTTACATATGGTCCCCTGATTCATAATCCCCAGGTAATTGAAAGATTGAAAACCCAGGGGGTTAGTTCAATCGAATCTCCTTCAGAGGCGAATTCGGGTACAATAATTATTAGGGCACATGGTATTCATCCGGAAAAGAGAAAGAATTTTGAAAAAGCAGGGTACAGTATCGTTGAAGGTACTTGTCCCAGGGTTCTTCGGTCACAAGAAACAGTCAGTCAATATAGTAAAAATGGCTGGTTTGTTGTAATAGTGGGCGATGAAGGTCATGGTGAAGTTAAAGCAATAGTTGGATGTGCAAATAAATATAAAGTAATACTTACAGAAAAAGAAGCAGAAGAATTTACGATTCCGGAAAAAACCCTTGTAATTGCACAGACCACATTTTCACTTGATGAATATCAGACAATTTGTGAAATACTTATAAAAAAAAATCCATCAGTAAAGGTAATTAATAGTATCTGTCCTGCGACAAGACAACGCCAGGAGTCCCTTAAGGAACTCACAAATATGGTGGAAGCTGTAATTGTTGTAGGTGGCAGGAACAGTGCAAATACCAGAAGGCTTTATTTGAGCTCAGTTAAAGCTGGGCTTCCTTCCTGGCATGTTGAGGATGTTACAGATCTTCCTGATGAAATTTTTAAGTATAAAACAGTGGGAATTACTGCAGGAGCTTCGACGCCGGACTGGATGATTGACCGTGTAGAAGCTGAATTGATGAAGGAAGCCCAACTGTTGGGTTAAAGACTATCCTTCTTAACTACAGTTTTCCACCTTCCTATTGACATCTCATATAGTTTTTCGCATTATCTAGCTGGAGATATTTGTGCTATCTATGAAATAGGTCTGTTTTTGGCTTTTTACACCAGTTAAAGTTACTTATTTTAGAGAAGAGCTGAATTGTACAATCAAAATATGGTACAGTGTAAAAAGCTGAACTGGAGGAAAATAATGGCAGATATTACTATTGATAAAATAAGGCATTCCATGGCCCATGTTATGGCAGAAGCGGTTACAGAGATGATACCAGGTACTAAGGTTGCTATCGGTCCTTCTATTGATAATGGTTTTTATTATGACTTTGACCTTCCCAGACCTCTTCTGGAAGAAGATCTGGAAGAAATTACTCAACGTATGAAGGCTATTATTAATGGTAAAGTTGATTTCAACAAAAAAGTAGTAAGCAGAAATGAAGCTCAGAAACTTTTTTCTGATGAAGTTTACAAGCTGGAGCTGTTAAAAGCTATTCCCGAAGATGAGGAAGTTTCTCTGTATACTCAGGGAGACTTTACTGATCTGTGCCGGGGGCCACATGTTGAAAACACATCCCAGCTTAATGCAGAATCGTTTAAACTTCTCTCAATAGCTGGTGCATATTGGAGGGGAAAGGAAACCAATCCAATGCTTACCAGAATTTATGGAACAGCCTGGAAGAATCCAAAAGAACTCAGGTTATATCTTAAGCAACGGGAAGAAATGGAGAAAAGAGATCATAGAAAGCTTGGAAAAGCACTTGATCTTTATTCCACCCATGAGGAAGCTGGGCCTGGTTTGATTTACTGGCATCCTAAAGGTGCAAGAATTCGTCTGGCAATAGAAGATTATTGGAGAGATGTACATTATAAAAATGGATACGAACTACTATACACACCTCATGTTGGTAAATCCTGGCTTTGGGAAAAATCGGGTCATCTGGGTTTTTATAATGAAAGTATGTATAGTCCAATGGAAGTTGACGAAAGTGATTATTATATAAAACCTATGAACTGTCCGTTTCATATTATGATATATAAAACTAATATACGTTCTTACCGGGAACTGCCCTTGAGATGGGCTGAACTGGGTACAGTTTACCGCTATGAAAAATCCGGCGCTCTTCATGGTTTGCTCAGAGTCAGAGGTTTTACACAGGATGATGCACATATTATCTGTACCCCCGGACAGGTGGAAGCTGAAATACTTGAAGTATTGAGGTTTTCCTTAAATATGTGGAAAGCTTTTGGATTTTTGGATATAAAAGCTTATCTTTCGACACGTCCTGAAAAGAGTGTTGGTGAACAGGGTAAGTGGGATACAGCTACAGCTTCTTTGGAAAAGGCTATTAAGGAAGAAGGTCTTGAATATGAGCTTGATGAGGGGGGTGGTGCCTTTTATGGTCCAAAAATTGATCTGAAAATTAAAGATGCAATTGGACGTGAATGGCAAATGACCACAATACAGTTTGATTTTAATCTTCCTGAACGTTTTGATATGACTTTTGTTGATAATGATGGCAGGGAGAAGCGTCCTTATATGATACATAGAGCTCTTCTTGGTTCTATTGAACGGTTTTTTGGTGTTCTTATAGAGCATTATGCAGGGGCTTTTCCTGTTTGGCTCGCCCCTGTACAGGTTAAAATTATACCAGTTGCAGAAAAATTTAATGAATATAGTGAAAAACTGCTTAAAAAGATTAGACTCGAAGGGATTAGAGTAGAGATAGATAAATCAGATAACAGGCTGAATGCAAAAATAAGAAATGCTCAAAAAGAGAAAATACCTTATATGCTTATTTTGGGGGAAAAAGAACTTGAATCAAATTCCATTTCCCTTCGATTAAGGACAGGAGAGCAGACAAATGCTATTCCGGTAGATGACTTTATAAAAGATACACTGGAGAAAATTGTAAATAAGGATCTTCTTTGATATTAAATCTTTACTTTTGGATATTCCCGGCAGCTGTATTTACAGCTGCCGCAATGAGTAATCTAAGCTTTCTTCTAAAAATGAAGATCAAACATGAAAGCTCAGGATCAAATAGGATTGTCTGGTTTTTTCTTAATCTTTCAGTTGCTTTTATTGTTTTTATTGTATCAGTTTTTTTTGTAAACTGGGAGAATCTCGTTTGGAGTTGGTCCTATGTTTGTTTTTTTCTTATATTTTTAGTAGTATTTTATTTTGGATTTATATTTAAGCTTAAGATTGGTTTTCCATTATTTTTTTTCCTTTCCGCAATTGTTTTGTTTTTTACAATATATTTTCACGATTGGAATATTGTTCCTCCAGGCGGTGAAATTGCCCATTATAGGCTTTTATCAAAAGCAGATAATGAAATTAAAGCTGAATTGTATGGTATTAAAAATGAACCTTTGTTTATGGAAAATCCAGGTGATTCAATTTATTTAGAGCTTGTTACAGTAAAAACAAATAGTGTTTTATTTTTTATAAAACCTGATTTATACTACAAATGGTCTGAGTTTCCTTTTGACTCCGGTTTCTTTGATAATGTAATAAATTATTTTTCAGAAAAGACATTTTTTTTATCAAAAAGCACTCATTCAATAAATATTGGAAAGGAAAGAATACTGTATCTATACAATATTGTGTTATCTCCTGAGAATAAAATTATCATCATGGAAAATTGAGAATATAGCTGTATATGCCGAAGAATATACGTATATGACTATAACCTTCTACAAGCAATCAAAAACAGGCTCAATAATGTATTATACTATGCATGATAGGCAGGGTAACTTATTTACCCCGTATACATTTACTTCAGTTTGGGGTAATGTTATGGAATCTGGCAGGCAGAGGGTTTTTACTTTTGATTCACGTAAAGAGATGAATAAGAAATTACGTTTTCTTATGGCGAAAAGAATTAAATCAGGGTATAAGGTTCTTTACAGCTTTTCCAGAAATAAAACTTACACCAGGATTTTTAATAATATTGAAGATCTTCAGGCTGGATAGCCTGATCAGGAACTTGTCCCTGCCCGGTAACGCAATTAAGGAGCTCATAATGACTTTACCAAATAAAATTACTATTGGCCGGATAATATTGGCTCCAGTGTTTTTTATAAGTTATTTTCTGCCTTATCGTTGGCCTTCTTTAGATGGACTTTCCGGTATTCTTATCTTGAGTATATTTGCAGGGATAGAAATATCTGATTTTCTTGACGGATATCTGGCACGTAAATATAATCTGGTTTCAGATTTGGGTAAGGTTCTGGATCCCTTTGCAGATGTTATAAGCAGGGTTACATATTTTTTATGTTTTGTATCTTCTGGATTAATGCCTCTGTGGATTTTTCTGATTATAATCTATAGGGAGTTGGGTATTACTTTTTTGCGTATGATGATGATAAGCAAGGGTGTAGTTGTTGCTGCATCTTTATGGGGAAAGCTAAAAGCCATCACATATGCAATTTCAGGTGTACTTGGAGTTCTTTTTGTCAGTTTTGAGAGGTTTGGGATTTTTTCTAATATTTTAAAGCCTTTAAGAATATATCTTGTTGTAGTTTTTTATTTATCAGCATTTGCAGCAGTTGCTTCTTTTTTGGTATATCTAAAAGCTGCAAAAAAAATAGAAAAATAAAACTATCTCTATTGACATTAACTATTGATTCGGGTACTTTACCCGAGGCTTTGGATGGGATGATAAATTATTTCACAGATCAGAGTAAGAACAACTAAAGTACTGACATACTAAGCTTGTTTGAACTTCAGATTTAGTCATGGAATGCGATTAAAACTTTCTTGTGTATTACTATGGAAGTGGTTGACAAGAAGCAGGATATTTTGGTATAAGTATGGACGCTGTTAACGGCAAGAGGGATTTAGAGTTAACAGGAGTAATGGTCTTTAAAAGAAGAAACAGGGAAGGGAAGGAAAAAGAGAAAGAAAGACGACTCGAAAGAGCCAGAGGAGTTCGTAAGAACAGAAGCTGGCGAGCAAACTTAAAATATAAGTTAGCGTCTTCGGACGCTAAAAATATATAATGGAGAGTTTGATCCTGGCTCAGAACGAACGCTGGCGGCGCGTTTTAAGCATGCAAGTCGAACGGTAGAAAGGTGCTTGCACCTTTTGAGAGTGGCGGACGGGTGAGTAACACGTAGATAATCTGCCTTTGGATTGGGGATAGCATATGGAAACATGTGGTAATACCGAATAAGTTCCTGTGAGCACAAGTTTACAGGAGGAAAGGTGCTTAGGCACTGTCCGAAGATGAGTCTGCGGTTCATTAGCTGGTTGGTGGGGTAAAGGCCTACCAAGGCGACGATGAATAGCCGGCCTGAGAGGGTGGACGGCCACACTGGGACTGAGACACGGCCCAGACTCCTACGGGAGGCAGCAGCTAAGAATCTTCCGCAATGGGGGGAACCCTGACGGAGCGACGCCGCGTGAACGATGAAGGCGGAAACGTTGTAAAGTTCTTTTCCTGGGGAGGAATAAATCTGGTAGGTAATGACCGGAAGATGACGTTAACCAGGGAATAAGCCCCGGCTAATTACGTGCCAGCAGCCGCGGTAACACGTAAGGGGCAAGCGTTGTTCGGAATTATTGGGCGTAAAGGGCGCGTAGGCGGTTTTACAAGTCTGGTGTGAAATATCTCAGCTTAACTGAGGGACCGCGCTGGAAACTGTAAGACTGGAATCTAGGAGGGGAAGCTGGAATTCCTGGTGTAGGGGTGAAATCTGTAGATATCAGGAAGAACACCGGTGGCGAAGGCGAGCTTCTGGCCATAGATTGACGCTGAGGCGCGAAAGCGTGGGGAGCGAACAGGATTAGATACCCTGGTAGTCCACGCTGTAAACGATGTGCACTAGGTGTTGGGCCTTAAGGCTCAGTGCCGTAGCTAACGCGTTAAGTGCACCGCCTGGGGAGTATGCCCGCAAGGGTGAAACTCAAAGGAATTGACGGGGGCCCGCACAAGCGGTGGAGCATGTGGTTTAATTCGATGATACGCGAGAAACCTTACCAGGGCTTGACATATTTTTGACGTTCACAGAGATGTGGATTTCTCTTCGGAGACAATTATACAGGTGCTGCATGGTTGTCGTCAGCTCGTGCTGTGAAGTGTTGGGTTAAGTCCCGCAACGAGCGCAACCCCTGCTGTCTGTTGCCATCATTAAGTTGGGGACTCAGACGGTACTGCCGGTGACAAACCGGAGGAAGGTGGGGACGACGTCAAATCATCATGGCCCTTATGTCCTGGGCTACACACGTGCTACAATGGCAGGTACAGAGCGACGCGAGACCGCGAGGTGGAGCAAATCGCAGAAAGCCTGTCCCAGTACAGATTGAAGTCTGAAACTCGACTTCATGAAGGTGGAATCGCTAGTAATCGCGCATCAGCATGGCGCGGTGAATACGTTCCCGGGCCTTGTACACACCGCCCGTCACACCACCCGAGTTGGGGGTACCCGAAGTCACTAGTCTAACCTGCAAAGGAGGACGGTGCCGAAGGTATGCCTGGTAAGGGGGGTGAAGTCGTAACAAGGTAGCCGTACCGGAAGGTGCGGCTGGATCACCTCCTTTCTGATAAGAAAGGCGGAATAGTTAGTCACTATTCCAAAACAATTAGTGTCGTATGACACGAATCTTTTAGTCTGAATCTTTCTTCCTTTCCTTCCCTGTTTTTTCTTGAAAACATATAGATATTTAGTTAATATCTTTATGGGCCTGTAGCTCAGTTGGTTAGAGCGCGCGCCTGATAAGCGCGAGGTCACAAGTTCAACTCTTGTCAGGCCCATTGTAATATTGTGGATATTGCAGATGTTTATCAGATAGCGTTTTTGCTGTTATCTGAAGCAGGTTATGATCTTTAAAATAAAAATAAGCTACCGAAGAGCTAGTAGGTAGAGTATTACAGGGAAGGATTACAGAGTAATATGGTCAAGCGAATAAGGGTCTACGGTGGATGCCTTGGAGCTATCTGACGAAGAAGGGCGTGGTTAGCTGCGAAAAGCCTGGGGGAGTGGCCAACACACAAAGATCCCGGGATGTCCGAATGGGGTAACCCGGCCAGTTTTAAATACTGGTCACAGTCTGATGAATAAAATAGTCAGATTTGAGTTAGACGCAGGGAACTGAACCATCTAAGTACCTGCAGGAGAAGAAATCAATTGAGATTCCCTGAGTAGCGGCGAGCGAAAAGGGAAGAGCCTAAACCTGGTGTGTGTAAGATCTATATCGTTGCATATTAGGGGTTGCAAGTCTGCGTTGGGCGGAGTATAGAATCCGCCGCCATGTAAAAAATCCGATATATATATGAATGCTTCTGGGAAGAGCAGCCGGAGAGGGTGAAAGCCCCGTAATTTAAATATACCGGACATGGTGGATGCAAAACTTAAGTACGTCGGGACACGAGAAATCCTGACGGAATCTGGGAGGACCACCTTCCAAGGCTAAATACGAGATAGCTACCGATAGCGAATAGTACCGTGAGGGAAAGGTGAAAAGAACCCCGGAAGGGGAGTGAAATAGAACCTGAAACCGTAGACCTACAAGCGGTCAAAGCCTTAATTTATTAGGGTGATGGCGTGCCTTTTGTAGAATGAGCCTGCGAGTTACTGTGTGTAGCGAGGTTAAGGAATAGGAGTTCCGGAGCCGGAGGGAAACCGAGTCTTAATAGGGCGAAATAGTTGCATGCAGTAGACCCGAAGCCAAGTGATCTATCCATGGTCAGGTTGAAGCTTGAGTAAAATCAAGTGGAGGACCGAACACTAGTCTGTTGAAAAAGGCAGTGATGAACTGTGGATCGGAGTGAAAGGCTAATCAAACTTGGAGATAGCTGGTACTCCCCGAAATAGCTTTAGGGCTAGCCTCATATTAACTGTTACGGAGGTAGAGCACTGAATGGGCTAGGGCCCTTCACCGGGTACCAAACTCAATCAAACTCCGAATGCCGTAACATAATGTATGGGAGTCAGTCTATGGGTGATAAGGTCCGTAGACAAAAGGGAAAGAGCCCAGACCGTCAGCTAAGGTCTCAGAACTATGCTAAGTGGAAAAGGAAGTGTAATTGCAAAGACAGCCAGGAGGTTGGCTTAGAAGCAGCCATACCTTTAAAGAGTGCGTAATAGCTCACTGGTCGAGTAGTTATGCACTGATAATGTAACGGGGCTAAGCATAGTACCGAAGCTACGGCATAAACGATTTATCGTTTGTGGGTAGGGGAGCGTTCCATGTACCGACGAAGGTGTACCGTAAGGTTAGCTGGAGGGGATGGAAGTGAGAATGCAGGTATGAGTAACGAAAAGACAGGTGAGATCCCTGTCCGCCGAAAGCCGAAGGTTTCCAGGGTTAAGGTAATCTTCCCAAGGGTTAGTCGGCCCCTAAGGCGAGGCCGAAAGGCGTAGTCGATGGGAAACTGGTTAATATTCCAGTACCTCTGTTAATTTCGAAGGAATGACGCATGAGGCGAAGCGCAGCAGGGCGATGGTTGTCCCTGTTTAAGCAATGAGCTGATGATTCTGACAGGCAAATCCGTCAGAAGAGGTAAGTTGTTAAGACGAGTGAACCTACGGGGGAGCGAAGTGTGCGTTAGTCAAGGTGCCAAGAAATAATTTCTAAGGATAGGTTAACAGGGACCGTACCGCAAACCGACACAGGTAGGCGAGCTGAGAATGCTAAGGCGCTCGGGAGAATTCACGTTAAGGAACTCGGCAAAATGCACACGTAACTTAGGGAGAAGTGTGGCCCCCTTTGGATGTTAAAATTTGTAGGGGGTTGCAGAGAAATGGCCCAATCGACTGTTTACCAAAAACACAGGTCTGTGCGAATCTGCAAAGAGACGTATACGGACTGACACCTGCCCGGTGCTGGAAGGTTAAGAGGAGTTGTGAGAGCAGCGAATTGAAGCCCCAGTAAACGGCGGCCGTAACTATAACGGTCCTAAGGTAGCGAAATTCCTTGTCGGGTAAGTTCCGACCCGCACGAATGGTGTAACGAATTGGGCGCTGTCTCAACGTGAAGCCCGGTGAAATTGAAGTATCGGTGAAGATGCCGATTACCCGTGGTTAGACGGAAAGACCCCGTGAACCTTTACTGCAGCTTGGCATTGAAATCTGGGCTAACATGTGTAGGATAGGTGGGAGACTGTGAAGCATGGTCGTTAGATTGTGTGGAGTCGTTGGTGAAATACCACCCTTGTTAGGTTAGGTTTCTAACGGGATCCATGAAACTGGGTTCTGGACAATGTCAGGTGGGCGGTTTGACTGGGGCGGTCGCCTCCAAAAGAGTAACGGAGGCGCGCGAAGGTCACCTTAGACTGGTTGGAAATCAGTCGTCAAGTGCAAAGGCAAAAGGTGGCTTGACTGCGAGACATACAAGTCGAGCAGGTACGAAAGTAGGTCTTAGTGATCTGGCGGTAGCGCGTGGAAGCGCCGTCACTTAACGGACAAAAGGTACTCCGGGGATAACAGGCTTATCCTGCCCAAGAGTTCATATCGACGGCAGGGTTTGGCACCTCGATGTCGGCTCATCGCATCCTGGGGCTGGAGCAGGTCCCAAGGGTTTGGCTGTTCGCCAATTAAAGCGGTACGTGAGCTGGGTTCAGAACGTCGCGAGACAGTTCGGTCCCTATCTGCCACGGGCGTTGGATGTTTGAGAGGAGCTGTTTTTAGTACGAGAGGACCGAAATGGACGAACCTCTAGTGTACCAGTTATCGTGCCAACGGTAAGTGCTGGGTAGCTACGTTCGGAAGGGATAACCGCTGAAAGCATCTAAGTGGGAAGCCCACCTCAAGATGAGACATCCCAGACACTTTAAGTGTCCTGAAGACTCCAGAGAGAATATCTGGTTGATAGGCTGGAAGTGTAAGTACAGTAATGTATTCAGCTGACCAGTACTAATTAGTCGTGAGGCTTGACCATATTACCCTGTAATCGTATACCCTAATGTGATACGTAAAGACGCTCTATAGAGTCTCTTTACAAAGAGACCACCTTTTAATAACAGGTTGTGTCTTTGTAAGTATCACTTACATAAATAAGTTAATTATAGTCTGGTGACAACAGCGAGGGGGAACCACCCGTTCCCATCCCGAACACGGAAGTTAAGCCCCTCAGCGCCGATGGTACTGCCTTTTGGTGGGAGAGTAGGTCGTTGCCAGACTTTTTTTTATTAATTTTTGTTTAATTAAATCATATCTATATCAATTAGACATTTCTATTTTCTGGGCCACATTGGCAACGACCCCTGGGCCAGGGACGTACCGGAGCGAGGTACGAGTGAGGAACGCCCCGTTGGTAGCGAGCCTGTGAGCGGAACGTTGCCAGACTTTTTTTTTATTAATACCTGTTTTATGATAACAAACCGGTAAAAATATTCACATTCCGATGCCATGGCCACAATGTTTGGGCCGGGCTTGTCCCCGCCCAAACAATGATACATATCCTGTTTTAACCAAAACATATTAAAATCAAACCATAACATTCTGTAATCCACCCCTGTCAGGGATTGTAATGGCGCGCAGCGGTCGGTTTTCGTAGGGAATGGTTTTAAACCATTCCCTACAAAAACCGACGGAACCCATGCAAAGCCCGACCCCGTCTGTTTTATGATAACAAACCGGTAAAAATATTTACATTCCGATGCCATGGCCACAACGTAGGGAATGGTTTCAAACCATTCCCTACTATTTGTTTTATATATTAAGGGGTGACAGCCAAAGAAATAACGTGGATAAAAAACATTTTCTTGCCAATTTATAATATTCGTAATACATTTATTGTATCGTGGATTGTGCAGTTAACTGTCCAAAAGGAGGGTTCCGGATGAAAAAGATTTATGTCGGAATTGATGGTTCGAAAGAGAGTTTCGATTCATATAGATGTGCTTCGGAATTGTTCCCGGATATTGAGGTGGATTTAACTGCCGTGTTTGTCCGGGACGAACGGAAACTACAGGTTCCCTTTATTTACTCCGGTGCTGCCTACGATAGTGGGTATGAAAGATTATACATACCTGTTGATTCTCAATTAACCAAAACCTATGAAAAGCTTAATAAAGATAATAAAATATTCGCTGAAAAGTGTATTAAAATTTGTGATAAAATTGGATTAAACCCGAATATAAAAAAATCAGGACTAATTCTGGAAGGTGATCCATCTGAGCAGTTGATGGAAATTTCTAAAAAATCTAATTTGCTGGTTTTGGGGCAGAGAGGTGAAAACGCTTCTTATAAACGTGAGTTGATAGGCTCTACTTCTGAAGATCTTATTCGAAAATCTGAAGTTCCTGTATTAATATGTCCTGGAGGTAATATCAACTTAAACAGGGCTCTTCTTGTATACGAAGGTAATGATTCTTCAGAAAATGCCTTTAATTATTTTATCAGGGAATTGAGCGACAACAGTACTGTTCTTCAGATTATTGCAAAAAATGGAATGAAGGATTTTTCTAAAGAGTGTTTGGAAAAGATTGATTTTTTAAAGCAAAAAAATATTACTGTAAATATTGAAAGTTGTGAGTACGCCATTGCTCAAAAATCACTGGAAATGATGGAAGCAGGGCTTGTAGATGTAGTTATTCTGGGTTCTCATGGAAAACATAAGCTAACTGAATATCTTTTGGGTTCAAATACTGTACATATTATAAGAAAAAGTAGTATCCCTGTATTTATCATACATTAAATTCACTTGCAAAATAGTCTTTTCTTAATTATCCTAAGTAATGTTATGAACAGGAGGAATGATAAAAGGTTATTAATTAGTATTTTGATATTAATATTGGTTTTCTTATCATTCAGCGGCAGAGACTTCCTATAAAACGGGTAGGGATAAAATCTACCTTTATAGATTATAGGAAAGTGCCCGAAAGCTATTACAGGAGGAGAAATGGCAGATAATAATGACAATAAGTTACAGTTGGTAACATTCCAATTAGGAGCGGAGAGTTACGGTATTGATATAATGATTGTTGATGGTATTGTCAGGGTTGAGGAAACACGTTCCATACCAAATGCACCTAATTATGTTGATGGTATTTTTAATCTTAGGGGTGAGATAATACCTATTATAAATTTGCATAAGCGCTTTCAGATAAGGAGACCTGAATTAAGTGAAGAAGATAAACTCCTCAGCGGTTTTATTATAATAAGAACCAGCGGTATGAAACTTGGTATAATAATAGATAAAATTTCAAGAGTTATTACTGTTGATTTTGGGAAAATGCAGCTTCCTCCCCAGATGTTATCGGGGATTGGAGCTGAATATATCCAGGGAGTTTTTACAAGAGATGAGGGTTATTTAATTTTACTCGATATTGAACGATTATTTGATCCTAAAGAATTACAGAAACTTGGTCAGTTAAGCAGTTGAATATATGATTCCTCTATACAAACCTATGATCAAACGTAAAGAAATGGATGCTCTTCTTTCTACTCTTGTATCTGATTATATTGAGTCGGAAAATGGGAATGATGAACTTTTAAAAGCCCTTTCCTCTTATTTAAAATTGGAATCCGGTGCTTTGCTGAGAGACTATTCCACAGCAATTTCCATTGCTTTAAAATCTTTAAATTTTAATCCTGGGAGTAAAATCCTTATTTCCGCACTTTCCCCCTCGGTTTATATAAAAGAATTTGAAAAACTGTCAATAATTCCTGTTTATGCAGATGTTGATCTTTCCAGTGGATGTATTGATCCTGTAGATATTGAAAAGTTTGTTAATAGTGGAATTGATGGAATTGTTCTTTATTCAGGAAATGGTATTGCTCCTGACTATGAAGTTTATTCAGAACTTAAAATACCTGTAATTGAAGATATTACAACTACAATAGGATGTCATGCTGTAAAAGATGAACCAGCCTGGAATCCTGATATTGTTATTTTACGAATGGAGCTTCAGGATATAATAACTTCAGGTGAAGGGACTGCGGTGTTTTCAGGGAATAAGGCTGTCCTGTCGGCTCTGAAAAATATATTGACAGATCTGCCATTAACCTCCTTTCTTCTTAATATGCATGCAGCTATGGGGCTTATTCAACTTGATTCTATTGATCATTTTTTAGAACGCCGCCGGGAAATTGGCGAAATATTTGAAAGTTCTCTTCTTAAAGGCCATCATAAGTCTTTTCATTCTTTGGATAATACTTTACGAAACTATCCTTCTTTTCATGTTATTTTAGACAGTCCTTTTAAGGAAGTAGGTCGTTATGTTAGAAAAAATGGAGTTAGAGTTGAAATGGCTTTTTCTGATTCTGCGCTGACTATTGATCCTTCAATAACAGAAAAATGTCCAAATGCAAATTCTCTGCATATTAGAACTGCTGTTTTCCCTTTATATCCGGGACTTGGAAATAAAAATACTCTAATAATTTCAAAATTGCTCTCAACACTTCCATGAGAGGGGGCAGTTGATGAATCGAAAAATATTAAAGGTTATTTTAGTTGCAAATCTTCAGAAAAATGGTGCTGAACGATTATTGAATGAAATAAGTATCTATTTAAGGAATCTGGATATAGAAGTCCATGTTTTTTCTTATTCTGGTAAAGCAGAAATACCCAGCCTGGAAAGTGCTGATCTTGTTTTTTCTTTAGGCGGGGATGGTACAGTTTTGTTTTGTTCCAGAATAGTGGAAAGTATGAGTATTCCTATTCTTGCAGTTAATATTGGTGATTTTGGATTTATAACTGAAATTTCCAAAAATGAGTGGAAATCTTCCTTTATAAAATACCAAAAAGGTCAGCTGGATCTTTCCCGACGGGTAATGCTTAAGGTTATGGTTGAGCGGAACGGTGCAAGTGTTGCTTTTCATAAAGGATTGAATGATGCAGTAATAACTTCCAATGGAATCTCCAATATTGTTAAACTGAATCTGCATATTAATGATACTGATCTTGGAAAATATAAGGCGGATGGTATTATAGTAGCAACTCCAACAGGTTCTACAGCTTATAGTATTTCAGCTGGCGGGCCTATTCTTGATCCTGAAATGGAAGCTTTGATAATTAATCCTATTTGTCCCTTTACTTTGTCTAACAGACCCATAGTAGTATCCGGGAATGAAGTTGTTCGGATAACTATAGACTCCGGCCAAAGAACTGATGTTATTTTATCTGTAGACGGTCAGGATGCATATCCCCTCCTGGAGGGTGATAAAATAATTATAGAACGTTCCCAGACAAAGGCATTACTAATCAGGTCTGATAAGCGTAATTTTTATGATATTCTGCGTTCAAAGTTAAACTGGTCAGGGGGTGTAAATGCTTGAAGAACTTACCATAAAAAATTATGCCCTTATTGAGGAGCTTGTTATAAACTTTGATGCAAGATTGAATATTCTTTCCGGAGAGACAGGAGCTGGTAAGTCGATAGTTATCGGTGCTCTGGGTTTGATTCTGGGTGTAAAAGGAGATGTTTCTTCAATACGAACGGGTTGTGATGAATCCCAGGTTTCATGTGTAATAAAATTATCCAAAGAGAATGAAGCTTTGTTATGGCTGTCCGCGCATGAGATTGAACCTGAGGATGATCGGATTATAATCAGGAGGGTAATACGGAAGACTGGTCGGGGATCAATTTTTATCCAGTCTGTACCTTCCAGTAGAAAAGATCTGGAAGAGCTTGGTTCTTATATATTTGACATGCATGGTCAGCATTCTCACCAGTCTCTCTTAAGTCTTGAAAGTCAGAGGAAACTTTTGGATCGTTTTACCGGAGTTGAAAAAGATGTTGAAGAATTAAAAAATAATTTTTTACTTCTTTCGGATAAGAAAAATAAACTTGAAAATTTAAAGGAATCGGAAAGTAATCTTGAAAGGGAGAGGGAGCTTTTATTCCATAGTATTGAAGAGATTGATAAAGCAGATCTTAAGCTGGATGAGGAAGATCTCCTTATTTCAGAACGTAATATTCTTTTACAGCATGATAAACTTATGGAGTATCTTGAAGAGTGTAAAAATAATTTGTCTGAAAATTCAGGAGGTGCTCTATCTCTTCTCAGGCAGGCAAGATCACCTATGGATAATCTTTCCTCATCTGTAGAAAGTTTAAAACCTCTCAGTACCAGGTTGGATGATGCCTTTTATGAAATTGAAGATGTTTTTGAATCTCTAAGGCAATTTCAGGATACAATGAATTTTATTCCAGGGAAGCTTGAAACATGTGAGGATCGGCTTCAGCTTATTCATAATTTGCAAAAAAAATACGGCAGTACTATTAAAGAAATTCTTGAATATAGAGAAGGTGTTGAAAAGACGCTTAATGAAATGGAGACCCTTGCAGGGACAATGAATGAACTTGAAGAAAGTATACTTTTGCTGGAAAAAACTGTACTAAAAGATGCTGGTGATATATCAAAAAAACGTAATGATTTTGGTAAGAAACTTGAGATTAGGATAAAAGAAAATTTGATACCCATGGGTATGCCCAAATCTGATTTTAAAATTCAAATATCACCAAGGCTTAATGGCGAAGGAAAGGCTATATGTGGTCCTACTGGTTTGGACAAGGTTGAATTCCTTATTTCACCAAATCAGGGTGAACCGCTGAAGGCTTTAAAAAATATTGCGTCCGGAGGTGAGTTATCCAGGGTTATGCTGAGTATTAAATCGGTTTTGGCAGAATCAGATAGTGTCCTTTCTCTTGTTTTTGATGAAATTGACACAGGAATAGGTGGAGAAGTTGCATTATCTGTAGGTAAACATTTGGCAGGAATTGGAATGCATCGTCAAATTCTTTGTATAACACACCTTGCTTCCATCGCTGTTCATGCCGATAGGCATATAAAGGTTGAAAAGAGTGTTGTTGATGGAAGAACTTTTACTACGATAAAAATGATAAACGGAGTTGATAGGACTTCTGAGATTGCCAGAATGTTGTCTGGTGATAGTTCCGGTTCAGCTTCACTTGTTCATGCAGAGGAACTGTTGGAAAAATACAGTAGGAAATTATTATAAGATTGTGTTTGGTTAAAGGAGTTTTGGTGGGTAAAATAAGCAGTACAGCCAGAAGTAAGTATATTGAAAGGGTAAAAGAATATAAAACCCAAATTGACAGTATTCTTCTAAAAGAAAAAGATACCCTTGGCATTATATCAGAAGATGAGGATAATTCTTCATACAATAGGGTTGCTCTTGCTGATGACAGTCTAAATATGGTTTCCTATTATCTGCTTATGAATCAAATCTCTCTTACTTACCTTGGAGTAAAGAATGAAGGCATGCTGAATGATGCACGGAAACGCTGTTATCAGGCTATTATTTATCTGGAACAGGTTGTTAGTGATTATATTGATGCACCTTTTTCAGATTATGAAGACAAACTGGAGATGATAGTAAGGATTACAGATAGTCAAAGATATGATTTGGTAAAAAAATTAGGATTTGCTATTGAATCAGTAAAAGAAGGGTATGGTGATAATAGTAGATGGAAGTGGTCTTTTGTGGAAGTTGAGGGTCGATTTGGGACTATAGCAAAAAATTTAATAAATTTAAAAACTTTTGTTTCAGGAATGGATCCCAGGATAGACGGTTATGAAATTAGGCAAAAACATTTGGAACTTGTAGAAGGTTTACTAAAAAATTCTGCTAAACGTTATAGAGAAAAATATGAATTGTCGACGTTCAGGATTGATGATTTTAAAAAAGCTATACAATATCTATCTGCTTTACGCCGACTTATGGCCATGCTGGGGAATATTGGAAATATTGAAGAATTAAAAAAGAAAATCGATATCTGGAAAGCGAAAATGGAAGCTGATCAAAAAAAGAAGGATGGTAATCATCATAAATAATTGGAGTTTTGGACTTTGAAAATATTTAAAACAATTATTATTATTCTTGTTTTCTTTACTTATGTAATTAACTTTGGAAGACCTTTGAATAAAGAAATAACATATTCTCCTGTTTGGGTAAATAACCTCGATACTTCCGAAAATGAAAAATCTGATCCTGATTCCGTAATATATCCATTCCATTTGGATGGTACATTAGGCTACATAAGTGATATAGGTAAAATAGTATATTCAGAGGATCTTCTTTATGGAGCAGTTATAGATGATAAAGGTTTCATCAATTATTCCAGACAGAATAAAGTTCTTGTGGTTAAAGGAATAAAGGGTCAATTCCAGAATACAATAGATCAGCCTGGGTATCCTTTTTTTTCCGGTAACAGGCGATTTGTAATTTCTTACGATAATAATTCTGTTAGTGAAATAAATTTGAACGGTGATATTCTTTGGGAAAAAACTTATGGATCTTCTCTTAGCTCTGTATCTGCCAGAGGTTCACGTGTTTTTACCTCCACAACAGATGGGTTCATTCAGATTCTTGATAAATCTGGAGAAAGCCTTTTTTTTGAACAAATAAAATCCAGTAGAATAAATGTTGTTTATGGTGGTTCTGTTTCCGGTGATGGTGGATACATGGTAACAATAACCGGAATTGATCCTCAGTTGATATCTATCTGGAAATATAGTGAAAATAATTATCATATTGAAAACTCCTGGTCTTTGTCTTCTGAGTTAAGAAGACACTGTCTGACTGGTTTTTCTATTGATAATAGCTATGCCTATATTGAAGCAGAGCAGGAATTTTTTATTATTGATATTAAGAGGATGAGATTATACTCTATGCCATTCTCTGGTAGGATTCAGTATATAAATTTCCAGGGTGAATCAGGCCTTGTTCAAATTTTGGGCCGGAATAAGGATGGGTATTATTTAATTATAATGGAGAAGGATCTTAATAAATTGTTTTATACCTCACTCAAAGCAAATGATAGTTCTTTGAATATTTATACTAATAAATTATTATTGGGTATTGATCACAAAATTATTGCGTATAATATGGAGGTAATGTGATTAATAGATTTTTATTTCTGATTTTAATGGGTTTATCAGTATTTAGTATTAATGCATTTCAATGGCCTGTTTCAGAAATTTCTGTTCTTGCTTCCTTTGGGCAAAATGAGTTTGGAAGTTTTCTAAAGGGCATAAATCTTGGAGGTTCTCCTCAGGATGTTAAAGCTCTGGATTCCGGTGAATTGGTTTTTTATTCTCATCAGGCGGAAAGTCCATTGGATCTTCCTTCAGGTCTTGGGACTTATGTAATATATCAGCATAATAATGGGATTAGATCATTGTATGGTCACTTACAGGATAATTCTATTCTTACTGATAAATTAATTGTTAGTCTGGAAGATGTAATAGGTAAAACCGGTAATACAGGAATGGATCCCGGTTCAATGCTTTATCTTCAGTTGATTGATACGGGATTTAAAAAATATATTAATCCTTTGCTTTCACTTCCTCTACTAAATGATCAGCTTAAACCCCGTATTAAAAATGTATACATTTTATCTCATGGTGAAAAGATTATACTTAATCCAAAAACAAATATTAAATCCGGTGTCTTTGGATTATGTGCGGATATTCGTGATTCAGGTGTTAATACAGATTTCTATAATCCCCTTGCTCCATTTTCAATATCTCTGTATTTGAATGGCGAAAATTTGGCAAATATAAATTTTGAATCATTGAAGGTCGTTGAAGGAAATATGCTCCTTCAGGAATCTGATGGAATATCATTTGAAGAATTATATAAGAATGATTGGGAATACTTCCTGGGTGAATTTGAATTTAACCCCGGAGATGTGATGATTGAAATTTCAGTAAAGGATTTCTCCGGAAATGAAGGTGTGAAACTAATACCTCTAAAAATAACCGACTAATGTTTAAAACATACTCCAGTTTACCATCCAATGAGCGAATTTCTGATATTGAATGTAATTTATGCGGAAGTTCTGATCGAACTTTATTGTGGGACTGCGGTGGCTATTCTTTTTCCAAATGTAATGACTGTAAACTTATTTACCAGCATCCACAGCCTGTTCAAAAGGACCTGTCATTAAGATATGACAGTGATTATTTCGAATATGAGATAAATAATGAAAAAGTTTTTTTTACTTTAATGTTAAAGACTTTGGCTGACATAAAATTTGAGAAACTGAGTTCTAATATTAAAAGTTCCGGAAGTGAATTTTTGGATGTGGGTTGTGCCACAGGGCTTCTTTTGGAGTATATGAATACTAAGGGCTGGGTGAGCAGGGGTGTTGAATTGTGTGAATTCTCTGCAAATTACGGGAATAAGACACGCAAAGTAGATATTTATAATGGTACTCTTGAGGAGGCAGAATATTCAGATAATCAGTTTTCTGTAGTCCATTCATCACATTTAATAGAACATCTGACCAGTCCTTCTGATTATGTGGAGGAAGTTTACAGAATATTAAAACCTGGTGGATATTTTATAACTACTACTCCTAATGCATCAAGTTTACAAGCCAAACTGTTTGGTAAAAACTGGCGGTCTGCAATTGCTGATCATATGTTCCTTTTTTCGGTTTTAACTCTTTCGGAAATGATTAAGAAGCATGGGTTTAGTATTATTAAAACCGGGACCTGGGGAGGTATTGCAGCCGGTCTGGTACCGGGTATTATAAAGAAACCTGTTGATTATCTTGCAAAAAAAATTGGTTTTGGTGATGTTATGGTTGTTCTGGCACAAAAGAATTGAGCCGGTAACCCTTATCCCGATGCATTCCTCGCTGGGATTCGGAATAGCCTACAACCGGATCTACGGTTTTCCAAACCTGTCTGTTCCACAGTTCAGCAGGGATATGCCCAACGGAAAAATATACCAAAAAATATGGAGATGGGGGGAATCGAACCCCCGTCCTGATGGGCCAGAACCGAATCTCTACAGGCTTAGCTTTATATTAATACTCAAAGCGTACATGGGATAAAGCAAACCTGCACACCTCAAAGCCCGTTAAAAGTCCCTCAGGCAATACGGACACCACCTAAAGCAAGTTCCGGTTTGTTACAGGCACCCTGTTCCTTCGGAACAGCATGAACAGGACCCGTAGCAGCACTACGCTGCTAATGCGTAATCGACGTTATTATCGTTAGCAGTTAATTGTTTTGTCCAGTTTAAGGAGTTAGAGCAGCTCCGCCTGCAACCCGGGACTGTACATTCCAACAGTCGAAACCATTACACCCCCATTGCAAATCAAAAAATACTACTTTTTAATAATAAAAGCAATAAAGACAATTCTCTTTTTGAAATTTAATGTTCTTTTTCTTCTTAGTATCTATCTCTTATTTCTCTGGCAGAATCTCTTTTTTGATCTCTGTCCTTAATAGTATTACGTTTGTCTTTCAGATCCTTTCCCTTACAAATACCCAATTCCATTTTTATTAAACCTTTTTTTAAATAGAATTTTAATGGTATAAGTGTAAATCCTTTTTGCTCAACCTTTCTTTTTAGTTTTTTTATTTCCGATTTATGTACAAGCAGTTTTCTAATACGATCAGGATCATGATTAAAAAGATTACCAAATTTATAGGGTGAGATATGAAAACTTTGAAGAAGCAGTTCATTATTTTCTATTTTTGCATAAGAATCAGTAAATGAAAACATAGCAGATCTCATGGATTTTACTTCAGTCCCATGCAAAGCTATTCCGCATTCCATACTCTCATTAACATAGTAGAGAAATCTTGCTTTTTTATTTGAAGCAAGAACCTTTATATCTCCTTGTTGCTTTCCCATTATTTTCTTACCATAATTGGTCTGAATCCAAGAAAAGGTGTACACCAGGAAGGATCCTGAGAACCTCTTGTATATATATCCACATCATATTTTGAATTAGCCCAGCTTCCGCCTCTGACAGACTTTTCCACTCCCTGAAACAATTTATCATTCAGTCCATATTGTCCATTTTCACTATCTGTGGGAAAGTACCAGTTATCATTCCATTCCCAAAGATTCCCCTGGATATCATAGAGTCCGGCTTTCCCTCCTCTTGAAAAATCAGCAGGAAGAGCTGAATCTGCACCGGAACTCTTAAATACATACTTACCAGCCCCCGGAGCATTTATAATTGCTGCGGCTTCCCATTCCGCTTCTGAAGGAAGTCGGACACTATAAGAGGATACGTTCTGAGGTAATTTTGATTCAAGCCACTGACAGTATGCTGAAGCTGCGTACCAGGATATATTTGCTATGGGTTCAGACTGAAAAGCCATATCCTGAAAGGCTAAATAGTTCTCATTTGCCAGTTTATTTTCCAAAAGATATTTTATATTTTCAGGTTTCCATGATGGATTTTCTTTTAAGAATAAAGAGTATTCACCCCGGGTGATTTCTCGGTCAAGAATAAAAAAATCGTTAACTTTTTCAGTGTGGGGGAAGGAGCTTAAAGAAATATCCTCTAATAATTTTTCAGTTGAATCCGGCAGGCTGGATCCACTAAAAAAGGAACCGGATGAAATACCAATAAAATTAAGATTGTTAACTGCAATTTTTTTTCCATTCAACACCGGTCTGTTTATAATTTTATCATTCTGATAATTGTTAACAAGAGTTTTAAGTTCAGAATTTATATCTACAAAAGAAGATAGAGTACTAATTATGGCCTTTTGATCATCTTTTGAATAGGCTTTTATTATACTTAACATTAAGCCCTTAGTATTATTTTCATCTTTAAAGAAATCAAATAAAACTTTCATATCGGAAACATCCGATTTGTTTTTGATTAAATCAGCAGACGTCATCAGATTAACTGCTCTAATATAGTCTTCCACCATTTCGGGACTTCCAAGATTAACTCTCATAGCATAAAGGAAATTGTACAACGCTTTGTTCTTTTCAGGAGTACTTCCTTCCATGAATTCATTTACAGTTTTTGAAATTAAATGAGGCATTTGATAATGGTCATAATAATCTTCAATCAGAGCAAATGAACTTAACTCTTTGAACCGTTTGGAAAGAAATCCTTCAGGATCAGTCAGTTCAATTTTTTTGCTTATATTATATTTTCCAGGGAAGAAAAGTGAGCCGAATATTCTTCCTCCAATATTATCTGTAAACTTTATTGTTTCAAAATATTTTTTTTCTATTTTAAATTTACGCTCTCCTTTTTTTGTAAAAAACCTAACAGGACTTGTTCCCCTGTAAACATCATCAACATAGACGGCAGCACCGGACGGTACTGTTTCCACACTTACCTTTACACCGTTATTCTTTATTCCCGGGGCAATAAAAATAAGGAAAAGTGCCAGAAGCACAATTGTACTGTATATAATTGTAAGATAGATTCCCGGTTTTATTCCAAAAACCGGTTTTAATTTTACACTTGCTTTTTCGATATCATCGTTTGTTATTTTAGTACTCATAGTACTCCCGATTATTATGAACTTATGCTATCTTGTCAACGTCAATATTCTATAAGCTTTTTGCTATGGATCACATTTTAAATTATAAGCAGTTCTTAATTTCAATAAGTACCAGTATCTGGTGCAAAATAGCCAAAAGCAGATCGATATCATAGACATTGTAAAAGTCTTTATGGTAAAGTCCATCAGGCAGGTATATAAGTGGAAAATTGGTTGATAAATGTTCAGAGTATTACAGAAAGATTCCTTACACGGCGAAAAAGAAAGAAACTTAGACAAAAGAAGAAACAGCAGGAAAAAAATGTAATTATAGACTGGCTGGAAGCTTTTCTCTGGGCTGCCGGAGTGGTTCTGTTAATAAATCAGTATCTTTTTCAGGCTTATCAGATTCCTTCAGGCTCCATGATAGATACATTGCTTATTAAAGATCACATTTTTGTAAATAAAATTATATTCGGTCCCGAACTTATTCCGGGTCAGTTAAAAGTATCATCTCCACTAAAACCAGTACGAAATGATGTTATTATTTTTGAAAATCCGACATATATTTCCCGGGGACCGGTTTTTGATACTCTTCAGAGAGTTCTGTATATGCTGACCTTATCTCTTGTTGATATTGATAAGGATGAAAATGGTAATCCAAAACCACATTTTCTTATTAAAAGGGCTGCAGCAGTAGGAGGAGATTCTTTACGCTTTGTCAAAGGTGAGCTTCAGTTAAAACCTCCAGGTTTTGAAGACTGGATATATGAATCCGATTTTCATAAAATTTCCGGATTTACAAATAAGACCAGACGATTAATTAACCCTTCTGACTATGATATTATCAGAGCATCTGCATTTACTGATGCTTATCAAAATTCCAATATCAGGATAAACGATAATATTTTGAAACAGTCTGCTTCAAAAACAAGTTCTCATTCTGATATGTTTGCATGGATGAAGTATAGAAATGAAGCTTTGTATACTATAAATCCCCAGGAAAGACGTTACGGTATACTCTGGCGCAAGTTTAATTCAGGCTGGTATCTGCCAAAGGGATGGATAATGCCTCTGGGAGATAACAGGGATAATTCCAATGATGGAAGATACTTTGGCCCTGTCCCTGAAAATAAAGTTCTGGGTAAAGCAATGTTCAAGTACTGGCCGTTAAACAGAGTAGGTAAAATCGAATAATATGTCCAGGAGATCAAAGTTTTTAGGATCATACAATAGTTTTAAACCCGAAAATATATTTAGAAAGAGAATTAGAAAAGTATTAAAAATTTTAATTATTTTTTTTATCGTATATCAGATATTTACCACGTTTATTGTTGCTTCTTTTACCGTGGGAACTTCTGCTATGGAACCCGGAATACTAAAGGGGCAGCATCTGCTTTCTGCTCCTATAGTAACTGGTGCTTCTATTAATTTTTTAAAAATTAAAATTCCAGGTTTTAAAGAACCTGAGAGAGGTGAGCTGGTATTAATAAGACCAGGGAATGCTTCAAATGTGTCCTGGTATGACTTTGTACTGGATCCTGTTGTAAGATTCTTTACTTTACAGAAAAAAACAATTTTACCGGATAAGGACAGCAGTTGGAATAACCAATTAGCTGTTAAAAGAATTATCGGTGTTCCTGGTGACAGTATAAAGATGGTTAATTATAGGTTTTTGATAAAAGAAAAAAAGAGTAACAGCTTTAATTCAGAAAAAGATCTTATTCACAATAAATATTCATTGATCATACCCGAAAATATTTCAGGTATGGAAACCTCTTTCCCTTTTTCGGGGAATATGCAAGTTATTAATTTGGATAAAGATCAGTATTTTCTTGCTAATGATAATCGCGGGGCATATTATGACAGCAGACTCTATGGAGCTGTCTCCGGAAATAATATTCTCGGATCTGTTTTTTTAACTTATCTTCCGGGATTTTCATTTAAATAGTTAAGCTCTGACAAGAATTAAACCGCCAACCCGCTGAAAGTGTTTATCCAGTGTAAATAAAGAAAGTCCGTTTTGAAGGGCTGATGCAGCAATCCATATATCATTACTTGGAATTGGCTCTCCCTTTTTTTTTAAAGAATTAAATATCAGAGCATAAAAATCTGCCGTTTCCATGGTATTACTAATAAAATGTACTCTGGGGGAGTTAATAAAATTCTCCAACTCATTTCGGTTCTGTTTTTCTTTGTTACTTCCTGCAAATCCGGCATAAAGTTCACCCAATACTATCATATTGATGCCAATAAAATCAAAATGCTGAAAGGAAGATACAATATCAGGATTGTTTCGCTTATATGCTGAATAAATATTTGTATCTATGAGTACTTTTCTCATTTCCACATATCCTTATCTACTTCACCTAGTTCCCTAATATTTTGGTTAAAATGATCCTCATCTTCCTGTGTCCATGTTCCAGCCATGCTGTCTAAATCGTGATATGTAGGGAATATTTTACTCTTCTCAATGCCAAATGCAGACTTTAGCATTTGTAATACAATTTTATTTATGCTTTCTCCACTTAGAGTTGCTTTCTCCCTGATTTTTGTATCCAGTTCGGTATCTATTCCACGTATTGTTAATGTTTTCATAAAACCTCCTGCAATCATTTATGCATTCAATATGCTTACAGTATATGAATGCAATCTGAAAAATACAAGTAATTATGGCTTATTTTGCAATTTTGCTATACTTTAGATGTTATTTAGGAGGAATGATAAAAAGCTTATGAATAAATTTGTTACTCTAAAACACACCTCCCTTTATATTCATATTCCCTATTGTAAAAAAAAATGTTCGTACTGTGATTTTTATTCCTGTACACTAAGTTCCGGAGATGAAATTAAATTGGTTTTGAACAGAATACTGGAGGATATCGAATTTATTCTGGATATAACAGGGAACCCTGAAATTAGAACTCTTTTTATAGGAGGAGGAACTCCCAGCAGCATACCTATTGCTCTTTTAACAGAGTTTTTAGAAAAATTAACTATTATAATTAAAAAAGAACCATATGAATACAGTATTGAATTGAATCCAGAGACTGTTACAAAAGAAGTTTTAAGTGTTTTGGAAGAAAATAACATAAACAGAATTAGTTTAGGTGTGCAAAGCCTTAATGACAGAGTATTAAAGGTACTTGGCAGAAACACCGATTCAATCAGCACATTTAGAGCTCTTGAAATTATTAAAGAAAACTGGACAAGGTCATTCAGTGCAGATCTAATAAATGCCGTACCTGAACAGACTTTAAAGATAGCTTTGTCTGATATTAGGCAGATAAATTATTTCAAACCGGATCATATTTCACTTTACAGTTTAACCTTTGAAGCAGGAACAGAACTTTTTTCTAAATTCAAGATGGGGGAAATCCAACCCATTACAGATAGTGATGATATTTTTATGCAGAAAGAATCTATTAATTTACTTAAATCAATGGGTTTTAACCGTTATGAAGTATCTAACTTTGCAAAAAAGGGAAAAGAATCTTTACACAATTTAAACTATTGGAAAATGGGAAGTTATTTAGGTATAGGCCCTTCAGGGGCATCCACTTTATTGACAAATGCTGGTCCTTTACGCTTAAGCTATAAAAGGAGCATTTCTAACTTTCTTAATTCCAAAACAATTGCAGACCGGACAGAACAGGAATTGATTAATCCTGAATCGTTTTTACTTGAACATTTAATGATGGGTTTCAGACTTAAAAAAGGGATAGAAATTGAACACATTAACAGTGTTTTTAATTTTGATATTAAAGATTATCTTAAAACGGTTATAGATAAATGGGGGAGAGTAATTAAACTCACCGAAACTTCTATTAGTCTTAATTCAGACGGACTTGCTTTGCTCAATCCCTTTCTTGTGGATACAGCTTCTCTAATATCCGAAAAAAAACTAAAGTTAAGTGTATCAGAGATTAACTGGCCACAGAATTTTGAGGTATCATTGTATTAGGACTGTTTTTGGCTTTTTGAGTTGGTCTAATGCTAATAAATTAGATAAGAAGTGTTCTTTAAGTGGTAAATGAGATACAGCGCAAAAAGCTTAGCCAATCTTGACAGCTCAATTTTAACTGTGATAGTTTATGCTTATTATATATTACAAGGAGTTATTATGTCAGGCCACAGTAAATGGTCCTCAATTAAACATAAAAAAGGTGCTGCCGATGCAAAGAGAGGCAAGATCTTTACCAAAATTATTAAAGAGATAAGTGTTGCAGCTCGTTTGGGCGGAGGTGATATCGATTCAAACCCAAGGTTACGGACAGCAATTTTAAAGGCTAAGTCAGAAAATATGCCCAAAGACAATATGGATCGGGCTATAAAGAAAGGTACTGGTGATCTTGATGGTGTGGATTATATTGAACTGGTATATGAAGGCTATGGCCCCGGAGGGGTTGCTCTCATTATAGAAACTCTGACTGATAACAAGAACCGTACAGCTGCGGATATACGCAGTACTCTCGCAAAAAACGGGGGTAATCTGGGTGAAACAGGCTCTGTATCATATCTTTTTCAACGAAAAGGTATAATAACTTTTGATGGGTCAAAATATTCAGAAGAAGATATTTTTGAAGCTGCTCTTGAAGCAGGTGCTGATGATGTTTCTACTGAAGGCGATATAATTGAAGTTATTTCCGGTTCTGATGATTTCCATGCTGTTGTCGATGCTTTGGAAGCTGCAGGGTTTGAGAACAGCACTGCAGAAATACAGCTTATACCTGATTCTACCATAACTTTAACACTTGCCAAGACTTCAAAGGCACTTAGTCTGATAGAAAAAATTGAAGATAACGACGATGTTCAGGCGGTTTCAACAAACCTTGAGATACCGGATGACTTTGATCCTGACGCTGAATATTAAATGATCAGAATACTGGGTGTTGACCCGGGTATTGCAGCTACAGGCTGGGGGATGATAGAGGCTGAGGGAAGTAAAACTTCAGCTATAGATTATGGATTTATAAAAACTCTGCCTTCAGATACATATGGCCGCAGGCTGATGATAATTTATAATAGTCTGACGGATATTATAGAAAAATACAAACCCGAACAGGCCAGCATTGAAGATATTTTTTTTGCGAGGAATAAACTTAGCGCAATTCCTGTTGCTCAGGCAAAAGGTGTTATTCTTTTAATTATGGAACAGAAGGGACTCGAAACTTTTGTTTTTACACCTCTTCAGATAAAACAGGCCTTAACCGGAAATGGAAGAGCGGAGAAGGAGCAGGTTCAGGAGATGGTTAAACTTATACTTGGTTTGAAAAATAAAATTAAACCGGATCATGCTGCAGATGCTTTAGCTGCGGCAATTTGCTGCTGTAATAATTCTCCTATGGGAGGAATGATAAAAAGGTTATGAATTATTATGTTGATATAAATATAAGGCTTTTTTATTATTCAGCGACAGAGACTTTCCATGAAATGAGTGAGGATGGAATTTATCCATATAAATCAAAGGAAAGTGCTCGAAGCGATTGTAGGAGTATAAAATATGTATAACAGTTTATATGGAAAATATAATGGCAGATCCGGTACAGCATTGTACCTTTTAAACAATGGTATGGAATGGAGCATTTTAGCATCAGAAAATACCATTAGAAATGCAGCAGCAATAAAAGAAAAGCAGAGAATTTACACATTTCTTTATCATCGTGAAGATGCTGTGAATCTTTATGGTTTTAGTACTGAGCGTGAAAGAGAAGTGTTTCTTGAGTTAATAAAAGTTTCCGGTATTGGTCCAAAACAGGCACTTAAAATGTTATCCGGTATAGCTGTTGAGGAGCTTGTTAATGCTCTTGATAATGGTAATACTGAACGGCTTTCACTTTTACCAGGTATTGGTAAAAAAACTGCAGCAAAAATTATTCTTGCCTTAAGAGGTAAATTGAAGCTTGAGTCAGATACAGATAACGATGAGAAATATTCAGAACTTATTGAAGCCTTAACAGGTATGGGATTTGACCGAAAACAGGCAAAAAAAGCACTTACAGAAATTTCCGGTAGGGAAGAGTATCTATCCATGGACAAAGTCGTTCTTGAAAAAGAGCTTTTTAGGGAAGCAATAGTTTTTTTGAGTTCCGGTTTATAAAGGGATAGTAATGGAAAACGAATCTTTCTTAAATCCTAAATTTAAAATAGATGTTGATAGAAAAGAAAATAATTTACGTCCTCAGCTTTTAAAAGATTTTCAGGGTCAGGATGATATAAAAGACAATCTGTCAGTTTTTATCAAAGCAGCCCTGGAAAGAGAGGAAAGTCTTGATCATTTGTTTTTAAGTGGTCCTCCCGGGCTTGGAAAAACTACTTTGGCAGGTATAATGGCTAATGAGATGGGGGCAGAGTTTAAAGTAACATCTGCTCCTGCACTGGATAAACCAAAAGACCTGGCAGGTATACTTACAACTATTGGAGAAGGCAGTGTTTTTTTTATAGATGAGATTCACAGATTGAAACCAGTTATTGAAGAGATGCTTTACATTGCAATGGAAGATTATGAAATTGACTGGATTATTGGCCAGGGACCTTCTGCAAGGACTATAAGAATACCTATTCCACCTTTTACCCTAATTGGTGCAACAACAAAGGCAGGTTCTGTTGCAAGCCCGCTTTTTAGCCGGTTTGGTATTTCTGTAAGAATGGATTTTTACAAAAACAATGATATTGAATCGATTATTCAAAGATCTTCAGTCATACTAAAAGTAAAAATAACAAAAGCTGCTACTATATTACTTGCATCCAGTTCCCGTGGAACACCCAGGGTAGCAAATAGACTCCTTCGTAGAATGAGAGATTTTGCCCAGGTTCTTGGTAATGGAGAAATCGATAAAAGTATAGTGACAGAAGGACTAAAAAGACTTCAGATAGATAAGTATGGTCTGGAAAAACACGATAGGGAAATATTGCGTACAATTATAAAGAATTATCAGGGGGGGCCTGTTGGCGTTGATACCCTTGCTATATCGGTAGGTGAGGCGAGTGAATCCATTGAAGAATTTTATGAACCCTATTTAATACAAAGAGGTTTTTTAACCAGAACGCCCAGGGGAAGAATGGTAACTGAACTTGCATATAAACATTTAAAACTGGATAAAAACAGAGATGAAAACCAAAGAATTTTATTTTAATCTTCCAAAAGAACTAATCGCTCAAACTCCTGCAGATAAAAGGGGAGAATCCAGATTAATTGTACTCAACAGAGAAACAGGAAATCTTGATCATAAAATGATATCAGACTTCCCTGATCTAATTGAAGAAAATACTTTAATTGTGGTAAATAACTCTCGCGTCAGAAAAGCCAGAATATATGGAACTTCTCTAACAGGGGGAAAGGTTGAATTCCTGCTTGTTAAACAAATTGATTACTATTCCTGGGAGACAATAGTTTCAAAAAGAAAAAAACAGAGGGTAGGAAAGGAATTTGTTTTTCCAGCCGACTTAAAGGGAGAAATTACTGTTCATAATGAAGAAAAAACTGTAATAAAATTTTCACAGGCAATTGATGATATCTGGTTGAACAAATATGGTCATATGCCTCTTCCTCCGTATATTAAACGTGAAGATACTGAAGATGACTTTTACAGGTATCAGACAGTTTATGCTAAAAATACCGGTTCAATTGCAGCTCCAACAGCCGGGCTTCATTTTACAGATAATATTATTCAAAGACTTGGAAGCCGGGGGATAGATCTTGTTTCTGTAACTTTACACGTAGGATTAGGAACTTTTATACCTGTAAGGACGGAAAATGTTGAAGAACATAAAATGCATAGAGAAGAGTATGAAATTTCAGAAAATACAGCATTTAAAATCAATGAAGCTAAAAAGACAGGTAGAAAAATTCTTGCTGTGGGAACTACATCTATCCGGACCATTGAGTCAGCCTGGAGGGATTCCCCTGTAAAAAATACAATTATATCGGGAAAATCATCAACCGATATCTTTATTTACCCGGGGTTTGGGTTTAAAGTAGCGGATCAGATGCTTACAAACTTCCATACACCGGATTCCAGCCTTATATTGCTTGTTTCTGCATTTGCAGGAAAAGAAAATATTAAGGATGCTTATGCAGAGGCCATTAAGGAAAAATACAGGTTTTTTTCCTATGGTGATGCAATGCTTATTCAATAGAAGATGGCTCAAAATTAAAACTGTACTCTGTGAGTTGTATATCAGTACCAAATACACTTGTCTAAAATAAGAAATAACAGCTGGAGCCCCTGACGAAATATTCATCTGATGTAAAAAAAAGAATTATCAACACTACAATACTACAACAGAAATAACAAACTTAATCAAAGCGTATATGGAGAAGAATCTTTGGGTTTAACAGCTGTGTAGCCCTGAATATTCAAAATATTTCTCTTTACATATTATGGTGCTTAGTGGTATAAAATAAAAAGTATTTATATCTTATACAATAATGGCGAAAAAATCGAGAAAAGCAAGAAAAGTTAAAACCAGCTCA
>Ga0190306_1000076_pt1 | contig 39351 bp, 33 predicted proteins | sample 48700734_MG_FD_161657 | JGI IMG/M metagenome (GOLD analysis project Ga0190306, IMG submission 161657) | Hydrothermal vent sediment bacterial communities from Southern Trench, Guaymas Basin, Mexico - 4870-07-3-4_MG | ecosystem: Environmental > Aquatic > Marine > Hydrothermal vents > Sediment ... | reverse complement strand
TGGGAATTTTGTTGGAAATTGGGAATTAGGAATTGGAAATTTTATTGGATTTGGTCGTATGCCGCCAAGAAGATCTGGTAAACCCGAATTGCGGTACCAGGGGTCAATAAGTCCAGTCGCCAATCGTCGGTATTGGTTGGAATAGCCACATTAGAGGTAATATAAACCTCTCCTTTATCCAAATTAGTACTAGCGGTTGCCGGAACTTCAAAGGTAGCAGTAGTAGTACCCACCGTCTCATTATAAACCCGCCAAGTAGTAGAAGCAGTGGTAGTGGCATCAGCATACCGAATGATGAACTTATGAATTCTGGTCGCTCCGGCATCAGCAACAGGAAAAGGATAATCTTCAATAGTTCTGGAAAACTGCACATAAGAGGTAGTGGCTGTTTGAGCGGGTAAATCAAATCCAAAAACAGGAATCATCTCTCTTAAGACCTGTTTTCCTGATTTGCCTATTTCATAGCCAGAGGCAGTCCGAATATAATCTCCGCTTCCCAAAGATATTACTCCGCTGTTAGGATCCAATAAAATCCCATAACCTGACGCTGACTGAATGGTAGTGGTAGCATTAGAAGTAAAGGTGTCAGCCACTATTGTCCCGGCGATGGTCAAGGTATCAGTAGTAGTGCTCCAGGTAAAGGAGGAATCGCCCATAAGGGTATCAGCATCATAAAAGAAGGCAACCTGGGTAGCCGAGGGTGTTCCGTAAGTATCCACTCCACCAGCCCCAGAAACTGATTTCCACTGCAAATTACCTGAACCGTCAGTAGTCAAAACATAATTGTTGGTTCCATAATCGGCTGGCCAGTAATAAAGAGTGTTTTCGGTCATTGTTGAGGTAGCAGCAAAACCTAAATAATATCCGCTGGCATTTGAAGAATAAACCCTCAATTGCCCTTCTGCGCCTGAACTGCCAATGGTAAGATAGCGATTGGAATTATCCCACTGTAAATCACTGCTGGTGGCAATCAAACCATTGTCGGCAAAAAGCACACCACCGCTTCCTAGGTTTCCAGAACTTAAAGCAAAATAATTTGTTCCTGAAATATCTGGGAGGGTATATGTAGCATTGTTGCTTAAACTATCAATCGTTAGAGCGCCCGTATAACTTCCGCTATGAAACCATAAAGTTGTGCCTGACCCGCCAGAAGTAAAGGCTTCCCCTGACCCCACATCGCCAACCGCGGTAATATCACCCAAACCGGCACCTGCCGGAGATGTCCAACTCATAACCCCAGAAGCATCTGCCTGCAAAAGATACCCGCTTCCTTCAGGATAATCTGTGGGCCAAGTATAAACAGTGGTTGTCGTCAAGCCAGATGGCGCTTTAAATCCTACATAATCACCTCCACTCGTAGTAGCAAATCTGATAGGAGCGTCACTAGAATTTATGCCAATCAAATATCCCTCAAGGGTAGTTGTGGCTAACTTTGTCTTCCCTACCACCTCAAAAGAATAACCTGAGGAGGGATTCTGGGTAGCGCTTCCTCCAACAATTGCTCCACCTGTTGCTCTAATCACATTGGTTACCCTCTGAATTTCTTCTGTCACTATCTCGCCCGTATCAATGTTGTAGTAAACATTGGCAGCAAAAAGAATACCTGCGGCAATAGCAATTGAAGTGGCAATGAAAAGAAATGAAACCAGCCGTGTACCTCTAACGAGTTTCAGTTTCTTTTGGTTAAACATCTTTTCAAATGGATTTCTCATATGTTTTTTATGTTTTTTAAATTTTTAATTAACTCGACCTTTTGCCACATTATAGCCTGTGGAGGGCCCGACCTTTTAATTAAATCTCAAAATTCAAATCTCAAATCTCAAAATTACATCTCAAAATTCAAAATTATCTTTTGCCTTTCATAGTCAGAATTCCGGAAGCTAAGATGTTGGCAAGTTCAGCAACTTCTTTTAATAAACGAGATGATTCTTCTTTTAAAGAGGGCATTACCTCTTTTACAATAATTAGCCAGTATTTGGTTTCGTTGGCTGATTTTAGGGCAATCTCAAAATAGTGGATATAATCTTTCTTTGAACTGGAAGATTTGGCTTCTACAACATTGGCTCCAATTGAAGTGGCACTTCTAATAAGTTGGTCAATAATTGACCAAAGAATTCTTTCTTTTCGCATCTTTTCAGCAAATCTGAGAATCTGAATTGAAAACTGAATTAAACGCTTAATAAACTCTTCCTTTTTAAATTTTGCATTTTGAATTGTCATTTTGAGATTTGCATTTTGAGATTTGAGATAAATTTGTTTTGGGTTTCGGATTTAAATTTAATCCACCCTATCATACGCCAATAATAAAATATTATAAATGCGGATCTCATGCCCTGAAGGAACCTTCACCTCTAATTGCCAGTCAGAAGTCGGTAAATCCATAATGGAAGTTAAGTGAGGAACGCCCTCTTCGAGAGAAGATAAACTTTGTCCGGAAAATTCAAAAGTAGAATAAGTGGAACTGGCTGTTGGTTGGAAAATTCTCCAAGTAGAAGAAGCGGTTTGGGGGACATTGTCAGCAAAGTTTATTAAAAAAGCATATTTTCTTGTGGTACTGGAAATAGAGGAAGGCAAAAAGTTTAGGTCAGAAAATTCTCGGGAAACCCTAACAAACTCTGTGGAAGCAGTTTGGGCGGGAACAGGGAACCTAAAAATGGGAGTGGCTTGACGAAAAATTAACTCCCCTTTTCCTCTGGCTGTAGCGTCAGCAGAAACAAATGTCTTCCCCCAAATCTCAGAAGAAGTAGCATAAAGATAATTAACATTATCTGCCAATTTTACCTCCCCGGTTAAAGAATCAATAACCATTTTTTTTGATGCGGTAATTAAGGATTGTTCGTCGTTAATAGCAAAGCTTAAATAATTGTTATCGTCATATTTCAAGATAAATTGAGAAAGAGTGCTGGTGGAAATAGTAAGGGGCCCTGAAAAAAGTCCGCTACCTGCTACTGTAAGTTTGGCCGAAGTGCTTGTGGTGCCAATCCCGACAGCGCTTCCTGTATTGTAAAGGAAAGAATTAGCCACCCAGTTTGTTCCATCATGTCTTAGAGTTTGGCCAATTGTTCCAGTTGGAAGTGTCCCTGTGGGAGCCGGTTGCCAGGTGCCAAAACCTGAAGCGTCAGAAGTAAGAACATAATTTTCATGAGCCCCCGTTGGAAGTTGAAAGCCCAACATTTTTACGGTGCCCGCAACATCAAGTTTTTGAGTTGGCGAAGTGGTATCAATACCAACAGCAGAACCACTCTGGTAAATAATAGAATCTCCCAAAGAAGTACTGCCTGTCCAAATTGGAAGATAATTGGTTGAACCTGAACCTGAAATTCCTCCCCCGCCCCCGAAAAATGGAACAAAGGTTGTTAATTGACTAAGACACTTGCCTCCTCCCAAATCAGTGCAAATGTCTCCGGTAGCGTGAATTTTTCCTTTCACATCCAAAGGATAGGCAGGTTTTTTTACGCCAATGCCTACATCTTTTTCAACAATAAGATTCCCCTGGGCAAGAATATCTTTTTCGGCGCGGACATCACCCTTAGCAAGAAAATCCCCAGCCACCTCCAATTTTGTTCCGGGATTTGAAATTCCAATCCCAACATTACCGGCAGAATCAATAGTTATCGCCGGTCCTCCTGTATAGAAGTCTTCAATTGAAGAAATCCCGATTCTTCGGGAAGAGAGAAATTTAGTTAATCTATTGGGAACGCCACCGGGAGAGGTAACCTCGCCCCTAACGCCCACACAATTGCCACTGCTTAAACAAACTGTGCCGGAAAGGTCAGGAAAAGTATAAGTTCTATTAGCGGTGAGGGTTGTTGCTGTTAATGTTCCCTTAAACTCACCTTTCTTTAAACTTAAAGCCGGAGCATTTATTGCCTCTTTTACATTTAAGGGGCCGTTAATATCTGTTTCGGCATTAATAGTCAGGTAGGGGTCGGTAGAAAAGGCAAGGGTAGGAGAATTAGAAGGAATCTCCCTTGAAAAAGAAGGAGAAGGTGTTATAGCGGCTAAAAAATGAGAAACTAAATTTCCTCCTAATTGGTCAAAATTAACTTTATTAACTTTCATATACGCGACGGAAGCAAATAGCGCCGTAATTAAAACTATAATTGCCAGTTTAAGAAAAGTGGATAATTTAGATAATTTAGATAATTTAAAAGGTTTAGATTCTTTCTCTTTTGAAACTTCTTCTTTTTCTTCAAAAACTGGAGAAGGGGTATTTCTATATAAAGGCGTATATGCTGGAGAGTTATATAATTCAGACAGTAACCGTTCCTCTTTCTCTCTTTCTCTTTTTGCCCTCTCTCTCTTTATCTCTTGTATACTCTTGCCCGCTTTAACCTCTTTATCAATTTCTTTTAAAAGTGCTATTACATATTTAGGATAAGCGCCGTTAGGAGGTCTACCGTTAAAAGATTTTCTTTTGGCATGAGGTAATAATCCAATCTTTGTCAAATAACGAAGCCTCTCACGGGGATTTCCTTTGCCCAGGTCAATACCCAATTTCTTTGCCTGGGAGATAACCTCCTCAATACTTATTAGATTGTCTCTATCGTTATAGTCCATTGGCAGAGCCGCTTATTATTTTACTATATTATCGTCTCTCTAAAAGTGCTTGTCAAGCCCATTTTATTCACATAGATTTTCTTTCCCGCTACGGGAAAGCCCTGGTTAACTAACTCCGATTTCTAATTTCCAATTTCCAATATCCAATTTCCAATTATCATTGGAGTTTCGGTTGTTGCTTACCCTTTTAAACTCAAAACGCAAAGCGTAAAGCGTAAAACCAAAGCGTAAAGCTCAAAGCTTATTAAAAAATTCAAATCTCAAAATTAATTTTGCATAAATCTCAAATGTCAAAACTCAAATCTCAAATCCAAATCTCAAATCTTAAATCTCAAAACTCAGATAAATCCGAATCTCGAATATCGAAATTCGAAACCCCATAGTATAACTCGCTTCGCTCGTTAACTACGGGGCGAGCAAATTCTAAATTTTGGGATTTGCCTGCCCCGAAGGAAGCCGAAGGCTTTCTTTTGGGGTTTCGAAATTCGGATTTCGGATTTAGGATTTTTCTTAGATTTAACATTTGACATATGGATTTGACATTTGACATCTAAGATTTGAGATTTATTTAATCTTGAATTTTGAATTTGGGTTTGCCGCCTAAGTGGTGCTTAATAATAAAACCTGCATTCATTACTTAACCAGGTAATTGGTATTTTTTGTTTAATTATAATAGCCTTTTTAAAAGGGCTTGTTAAATTTGCCCTTAGGGGCAATTCTCTCTCCCGTGACGGGAAAAATTCTGCTATTTGCTTATTTAAGGAGCTTTATTTTAAGGAGCTTAGCTCCTTAATTCTTCCTTACTTTCTGCCTTTGAGATCAAAATCCTGAGCCAATTAGGGTATTGCTTAACCAGGGTAAGCAACAGCCACCCACATAGGGTTCAGAAATTCAAATCTCAAATGTCAAAACTCAAATGTCAAAACTCAAATCTCAAATCTCAAAATTACATCTCAAAATTCAAAATTAATTTTGCATTTTGCATTGTCATTTTGAGATTTGCATTTTGCATTTTTATTGGCTTTGCGTTTTGAGCTTGAATTTTGTTTCGAATTTAGGTTTTGCTGTCCAAGTTTAATATAGAGAGTTTACCTATCTTTTATTTTTGTTGTATAATGGATATAATAAATAAAATGAAGAAAATAAAAGTTTTGCTTGCAATTTTAGGCATTTTAACCTTCGGTAAATTTGTTTTGGCTCAAGGCTTGCCTTTAACTGCTAAAAATTTAAAGGTAGTTGATGAAAAAGCGAAAGTGGGAGATATCGTTTCTCAAACTGAAAAGGGATTGGTTCGCTCCAGCGTTCCTTATGATAAAAATATTATTGGAGTAGTTGGAGAAAACCCGATTATGATTTTCAACAAACCTACTACCACTACCCTGCCTATTATCATCTGGGGTGAAACATTGGTAAGGGTAAACAATGAAAACGGCCAAATAAAAAAAGGAGATTATATTACTTCTTCTAATAAACCGGGGGTGGGGCAAAAAGCCACCGAGCCGGGATTGGTAATAGGAAGAGCGACAGAGGACCTAAGAGAAAATGAGGGATTAATAACCGCGCTTATTAACATTCAGTATATGAACCCGGAAGCGGAATCTTCACCTCCGAACGATATAATCGGCAAAATCATTTCCGGTTTAGGAAAAACAAGAAATATTCCCAAATGGCTTCGCTACACCTTTGCTCTTCTGGTTGGAGCGGGAAGTTTTATAATCGGCTTCTTTTCCCTTGTAAAAGCCTTGCGGGAGGGCATAACGGGAATTAGTAGAAATCCTTTGGCTCGAAAAAGCATTATAACGGCGATGGTTTTTAATTTGATTGGAATTTTAATCTTAACCATGGCTGGACTCGGCCTATCCTTATTTGTTATACTTTACATATGAATATGAGTATTATAACCGGTACAAATATTATAAACGAAATAAACGCAGAAAATTTATACTTTTTTGCTCTTCTTGTCCTTATTTTAATATTGATTTGTTTAAACCTGCTTTTATTGAGAAAAAAGGGGAAGAACCTTGAAGACGAGATTTTCTTTAGGATTTCCAAGGATTTCTACAATCAACTGAAAAAATCAATAGAAGAGGAGATTAGAAACACTCTGATTGGATTCAAAGAAGAAATTAAAAAAACCTCTGAAGAAATTATTAAAAATTATCAGTTGCAATTTGAGAAGGAAAGAGAAGAAGTCAAAAGGACCTCCTCAAGGGTCTCTGAACAAATGTCAAAAGAAGCCGATGTGGTTGCAAAGGAAATTGGCGTTTTTTTAGGAAAGATCCAGGAGGAACTCTCTCAACTCTCAAACTTTGGTTTAGAATCTCAAAGAAAAATCTCTGAAAGCGCAAAGAAAGAAATTTCAAAACTTGAGCAAATAAATTTAGAAAGCCGCAACCTCTGGACAGCCGAAGTTAAGAAACAGTTGGAAATCTTTTCAAAAAATTTCTCTCAAGAATTTGAAAAGACCTGCGAATCGGCCAGAGAGGCCCTAAAAGAGAACATAAAAGAGGTAGAAAAAGAAATTGAAAACTATAAAGAAGAAAGATTAAAAGAAATAGACCAAAAAATTTATTATCTCTTGGCCAAGGTGGCTAAAAAAACAATCGGCAGGACCCTTGATCTGTCCACCCATGAAAAACTTGTAATGGAATCTCTAAAAAAGGCAAAGAAAGAAGTCTTCTAAAAAACTTTCAGTTTTTAATCATCAGTTTTCAATCAATGGAAAAACTTTTTGAAGAGTTTACAGAGAAAATAAAAACAAAAGAGGAGTTGATATTCTATTTAGAAGAGTTAAGTCAAGCACAACAGGCTGCCTTTAGAGAAGGCAGGTCTTTGTTAAGCGAAAAATTAAAAGGAAAAATAAGCAAAGAATTGAAAAATTTTCTTGAAAGAATGGAAGAAAAGGGAATGCTTTCTAAAAATCCAGAACAGCAATACTCTTTTCTTGAAAAAATAAAAAAATATCTTTTATCGCTTCCCGAAGTTAAATTAGAAATTGCCTTCTCTCCTAGTGATGATTTTTTAAAAAATATAAGTTTGTGGTTTAAGGAAGAACTCGGTCAGAAAATTATTTTGGACCTAACTGTAAACCCCAAAATTGTTGGAGGGGCAATAGTTGAATATCAAGGAAATTGGCGAGATTATTCTTTAGCAAAAGAGATAGATAAATTAATAAAGGATAAACTAATCCACTATGGAGAGTTTTAAAGACTATACGGAAAAGACAGGAGAAGTTGGCTACATTACCGCTCTGACCTATTCAATTACATGGATTTCGGGCCTCCCTACTCTAAAATTAGGAGAAATGGTAATTACCGAGCATGGAGAGATAGGTATGGTTCATGGATTAAACAAAAAAACAGCGGAGGTTTTAATGTTCAGCGCCAAGAATTTAAGAATCGGAGAAAGAACGGCCAAAACCAATAAGGCATTTCAGATTCCAGCTTCTCAGAAACTTTTAGGTAGAATAATCAATCCTCTCTGCTCGCCTATAGACGGCTTGGGGCCCATAACAGGAGAAAAGAAATACCTAAACATCCAAAGAGAGGCTCCCGGCATCACCCAGCGGGTACGGGTAAACGAACCCTTAGAAACCGGGGTAATGGTTGTAGACCTCCTGGTTCCCATTGGTTATGGCCAAAGGGAATTAGTTATTGGTGATGCTAAAACCGGCAAAACTGCTTTTCTTTTGCAAACCATAACCAGCCAAGCGAAAAAAGGAGTAATCTGTATTTATGTTGCTATTGGAAAGGAGGTTGCTGCAGTAAAGTTGGTGGAAGAATATTTAAAGGAAATGGAGGTGTTTGACAAAACAATAATGGTAGTTAGTACTCCCGAAGATCCTAATACCATAAATTACTTAGCCCCTTTCTCTGGAATGACTATTGCTGAATATTTTCGGGACCAAGGGAAAAAAGTTTTAGTCATTTTTGATGACCTTACCACCCATGCCAAATTTTATCGGGAAATTTCCTTATTGCTAAAACGAATCCCTGGTCGCGCTTCTTACTCAGGAGATATTTTTCATATTCATGCGGCACTACTGGAACGAGCCGGAAACATCAAGGCATCAAACAATAAAAAATCCCCCCACCAAAAATCAGGCAACGGAAGTAAAGAGGTAAGCATTACCGCGCTACCTGTAGCAGAAACCTTAGAAAATGACATTTCAGGTTATATCCAAACCAATCTTATGGCGATAACCGATGGTCATATTTTTTTTGATATTGATGATTTTAGAGAGGGAAAAAGACCAGCCATTAACGCCTTCCTTTCTGTATCAAGGGTGGGTAATCAAACCAAAGACTTATTAGACAAAAAACTAGCCAATTGGATAAGAAAAAAAATGGCTGAATATAAAAGGCTGATGGAGATTGCTCAATTTGGAGTAGAATTATCTCCAAAAACCCAAAAACTTCTTGATCTCGGCAAAAAAATAGAAATTCTTTTCAGCCAAGGCTTAAAAACAATAATCCCGCGACCCTTACAACTGCTTCTTTTTGGATTGCTACTTTCTGGCTTCTGGGAAAACAAACCCTACGATGTAATGAAGGTAGAAGTAAACAAAATATTGGAAGGTTACCGCAAAGGCCCTTTTTTTGAAGAATTCTTAACCCTCCTGGAGATAGAAGGCGACATCAAGAGAATAAAAAACCTAGAAGAACTTAAAGAATTTGCTCAAAAAAACATTCCCAAGGTTATAAAAATTCTCCATGCCCACCCTTAAACAGATTAAAGAAAACCTGGAGGCAACCTCCACTATTAAAACAATTACCAGCATCTATCAAGAGATTGCTCATTTGAGAATGAACCAGATTCGTCAGAGGGTTTTAAGCAACCGAGAGTTCATTGAAGAACTATCTTGGGTTTATAGCCGAATAAAAAAAAGTTACATTGCTTCACTTAAAAAAAGGGGCAAATTAAAGAAGAAAGAACTAAAAAAAATTTCTTTTATAAAGCGCAATAGACGAAGCGTTGCCGTTTTTCTGTCCTCCAATCAATTTTTTTACGGAACCTTAATTTTGGATATTTGGCACAATCTTTTAAACTACCTAAATGACAGTAAAGCAGATTTAGCAGTAATTGGAAAAACAGGCAGATATCTTGCTGAAAGAAGCGGCTTTGGAGGCAGGATATTCTATTTTGAATTAGATGATGATAATCCGAGAAGAGAACAAATGAAAAAGATTATGGACTTCATTAAAAACTATGAGGAAATCATAGTATTTCATGGAAAATTTAGCACTGCTATATCTCAGAAAGCGGTTCAAGACAATATCTCTGGAGGAATTACTTTAGAATTAGAAAAAGAATTGGGCAAGGTTAAAAACTACTTATTTGAACCTTCCCCAGAAGATATTTTAGAACTTTTTGAAAATGAACTAATATCTGCCTTTTTTAACCAAGCAGTTTTGGAACACCGGCTGTCAAGATATGCCGCCAGAATGGTCGCTATGTACCAAGCCACTGAAAATGCCAAAGAGATAAAAAGAAAACTAAAGATAAAACAGAAAAAATTAGAACGCCAATTATTAAATAAAAAGCAAATTGAATTATTCGCTGGGTTTCAATTATGGGAGTAGGATATATCCTTTCAATTAAAGGAGAGGTGGTGGAGGTTGAGTTTTATGAAGACCCGCCTTTCGTCAAAGAGATTTTAGCCTTAGAGGAAAACCCCGAGGTTCTGTTAGAGGTTTATGGAGCCAGAACCAAAAATGTTTTTGTCTGCCTTTCTCTCAACAAAACAGACAAATTATTCAGAAAGGCTAGAGTTAAAAAAACAGGAAAAACCCTGGAAGCACCGGTAGGAAAAGAACTTTTAGGGAGGGTAATTGATATTTTTGGCAACCCTCAAGACGGCTTGCCCCTTCCAAAGGTTAAAGAGAAAAGAGAAATATACCAATCCCCTCCTCCCTACCAAGAAATTGTCTTTAAGAAAGAGACAATTGAAACCGGAATAAAGGTTATTGATTTCTTTACTCCCTTAAGGAAAGGCGAAGAATTAGGATTATTTGGAGGGGCGGGATTAGGAAAGACTGTGCTTCTTTGTGAACTGATGCACAATGTGGCTTTTTTTAGGAAAGAAATCTCAATTTTTGCCGGCTTGGGAGAACGAATCAGAGAAGGACACGAACTTTATGAAACATTAAAGAAAACTAATGTTTTGCCCTCGGTAGCCTTGGTGTTTGGACAGATGAACGAACCGGCAGTAAGGCGGTTCAAGGTAGGGTTCGTAGCGGCCACTATTGCTGAATACTTTCGGGATTCCCATAAAAAAAACGTCCTCTTCTTTATTGACAATGTTTACCGATTCCTGCAAGCAGGCAACGAACTATCAATGCTACTGGGAAACATCCCTTCTGAAGGAGGTTATCAACCCACCCTCAACAGCGAGATTGGTCAGTTGGAAGAAAGATTGGTATCCACCAAATCAGGCTCAATAACCAGCATTCAAGCAATTTATGTTCCGGCAGATGATATAACTGATCCGGGAGTTCAGGCAGTTCTACCCTATTTTGATTCGGTAGTGATTCTTTCCCGAGATGTATATCAAGAAGGCAGATACCCGGCCGTAGACATCTTGGCTTCTTCTTCCTCTGTGGTCGATCCCGCTGTATTGGGTCAAGAACACTACGATGTTTTGTTAGAAGCAAAAAGGGTTTTGGAAAGATATAAATATCTACGAAGAATCGTATCTATTGTTGGAGAAACTGAACTCTCGTTAAAAGACAGAATAATATATCGCCGAGCAAAAAAAATTTTAAATTTCATGACTCAAAATCTTTTTACAGTCGCCGACCAAACTGGAAAACCGGGCCAGTATGTAAAAAAAGAAGACACAGTTAGAGGGGTTTGGAATATTTTGGTTGGCAAGTTTGATAAAATTCCTGAAGAAGCCTTTTTATACATTGGAGGTCCAGATGAATTAAAATCATAACAAGTACAATCGTAATCGCTAATATGTTAAAATATATCTATGAAAAAAAACCTCCTTGAAGTGAGAATATTTTGTTCGCCAATTATCAAAGAGACGCCTTATAAAGGAGAAGCCGAAGCCGTTTCTTCACAAAACAAATTGGGCAGGTTTGATATCCTTCCCGGACACGCCAATTTTATCACCTTTATCTTTAATAATCTTACCATCCATACTCCTGATAAGAACAAAATTACCTATCAATTCAAAAGAGGAGTATTGGAAACAAGCGAAAATAAGGTGAGGATTTTTTTAGGATTATGACAAAATCAAAAATTCTTATAATCGAAGATGACGCCTCGATAATCGGGCTTTATAAAGAGGTTTTTAAAATAGCCGGATTAGAGATTGAAATTTTAGACACTGGCAAAAAGGCAATTGAAAGATTAAGGGAAATCAGAGAAGGAAAAAAGGAAAAACCTGGCTTAATTTTGTTAGATTTAATTCTGCCTGATATGAATGGTATCTCAATCTTAAAGGAGGCAAAAAAACATCCTGAGACAAAAGATATTAAGATTTTCGCCCTAACCAACTATAGCAATCCCCAAACCAATGAAGAACTAACTAAAGAGGGAATTGATAAGATATTAATTAAGGCTCAATATTCTCTTAAAGAATTAATTAATATAGTTAAAGAAAACCTAAAATAAGCCAACTACTGTGGAGAAAAGAATCCATTTTTCAATTTTATCTATCCTTACTATCCTCTGGACGTTTTCCTTATATTTCTATTGTAATCCTCTTTTACTAAACTCTGACATTTGGATTAAAATAACCTTTCTCCTTACAATCCTTATTGTTCCTGAACTTTTTTGCCTTATCATCGTTCTCTCCGGCAGGTCTATTAAAGAATTTAGGGGATGGTTGGTCGTATCTTTTCTTTTAGGTTTGTCTATAATTTGGATTTTTTCTGTAAAAGGCGCACCGTTGCTTTCCCCAATAGGTATAATTATCTTTTTGTTGTTCTTTTTGTATGGAGCATGGGGTGGAATAATTTTATTTGAAAGATTTATTAAAAAAGAAGATATCCAATATTTACAGGCTGTATCCATATCAATTGCTTTTGGAGCCTTTATAACCCTAATTGGTTTGATATACATCCCCGCATTTCTTATTCCAGAAGCAAATAAATACCTTTGGTTAGGGCCTCTGGCCTCTGTCTTTTTGGTCGGCTTCATCGCTTTGGTTATTGCAAATCTTTTAAGAACAAAACTTATCTGGGCGATCTCTTTAACAATGATGGTGGGAATAGGTTTGTTGATATTAGTTTTTCTGGTATCAGGTCTTGGCCTAAAAATTTTTACCGCTGTTATCTTCTTCTTGTTTTGCATTCTGGGATATTCCTTAATTAAAACAACCTATGAAGAATATAAGAAAAAGGATGAATCAGAAAAATTGCTTCTAGAATCAAAAAAACTGAACCAGGCAAAAGACCAACTTATTCTATCGCTTCAGCACCACCTTCGAACTCCTCTTGTTCCTATTAGAGGGTATTTAGAATCAATCTTGGAAGGCGTTTACGGAAGAGAGGAAAATCCGGTTATTATGAAAAAACTTATTGAAATAAAAAAGATGACTGACGTTCTTTCCTCCCTGATAGAAAGTTTATTGGATATATATGAGATTAAAATGGGAGAAAAAACTCTTAGGTTAGAAGAATGCCAGATTGAAAATTTAATTGAGGGGATTATTGAAGAATTAAGGGTGCAGGCGGAAGAAAAGGGTATTTACCTAAAATTCAAAAAAACCTCCCTGCCAAAGATGAAATTAGACAAAAGAAAAATCAGAGATGCAATCTGTAACATAGTTGACAACGCTATTAAATACACCCCTAAAGGAGGAGTGACCATTACACCAAGAATTAAGGATGGGAAATTAGAAATTATCATTTCTGACACCGGCATCGGTATGAACAAAGAAGAAATTGGCCATTTTCTAAAAGGAAAATTGTTTGAAAGAGGAGAGGAAGCAAAAAAACTTTACGGTCCCGGCAGGGGAATAGGTTTAAGTATTGCTGTAGAATTTATTAAAGCCCATGGAGGCAGGGTCTGGGCAGAATCTCAGGGCCGAGGCAAGGGAACAACCTTCTTTATCGAATTACCAATTTCTAATTACTAATTACCAATTATCAATTAGGAATTAGGAATTAGGAATTTGGAAATTGGAAATTGGAAATTATTTTATTTTTGGATTTCCGGAGGCGTTTCTCCAATAGGAGGTTGAGAAGGGCCTATTCCCTCTGTAGCCGGCAGTCCTTTTTGGAGATTTTCTAAAATTTTCTCAACTTCTTCATTTTTAGGATTTAGTTGAGCAACTTTTTCAAATAGTTTCTTGGCTTTCTCCTTTTCTCCTTTTTTATCGTAAACCAATCCCAACATATATAAAGCATTGGAGTAGTTAGGATTTAATTTTATTACCTTTTCAAACTCTCTTTGCGCTTTGTCTATCTCTTTTTTTCTCCAATATAGCATTCCTAACTGGAAAGAGGCCCCAATATCCCGAGGGCTGATTTTCGCTAACTCTTCCAATTTGGCAATCGCCTCTTCCCTTTTTCCCTGCTGGTCGTAGGCTACAGCCAAAAGGTAGTGAGCGGGAGCATAGTCTGGCTTGAGTTTAATGGCTTTTTCTAAACTCTTAACGGCTAAAGACAATTGTTCTTTTGTCTCTCCTGTTTTCTTCTTTCTGGATTCCTGGGCCATTAAAATATACACCCTTCCTATTTCTCCATGAGCAAAAGGAGAAGCAGGCTCAAGTTGTGCCGCTTTCTGATAAGAAGCCAGGGCTATCTCCCCTGCTTTCGGAATGCCAACAAGGCTTCGATAAAAAAATCCTTTCACGTTCCAGTTGGCAACATTTACCGGACATTCGTTAATTGCCCGCTCGAGAGATTTAATTCCCTCGCTAATACTCTCATTAATTAATCGTGCTCGGTTAGGTTTCAATCCGCTCTCTTGAGAAAGAAGATTAGCCCTGGAAAGATAGAGTTGGGCCAGGTCCCGCCAGTAAACATCAACTGAAGGATTAAGACGGGTTGCTTTCTGAAGATAAGCAATTGCTTGGTCAATTTCCCCTTGTTGAGAAAGTTTAATTCCTTTGCTGTAGTTAATTTGAGCAAGATATTTTTGACCTTGGAAAACAAGCAGAACCAAACCAATAACCGTTATTGCCAAAAAAAGGAAAGAAAAAACTAATCGCAAAGAAGACGAAGACAAACCTATCTCTTTTTGCTCTGAAGCATAAAACAACACTCCCCCCATCAAAAACCAGAAAGCAAGCCACAAGGTAAAATTAAAAGAAGTAAGAAAGCCTGCTCCAGTTAGCCCAATAACTGAAATTAGAAGCCCGATTTTTAGTCCAAAGGGATCTTCTGATTTGACCAGTTTTTTAATTGAAAAATATATTGCAAGACAAAGAAGAAAGATTAAAGAAATCCCTCCCAAAACGCCCTTGGTTACAAACCAATCTAAAACCTCTGAACTCCCAGTGGAAAATCTTGTTCCCCAGAAAACAGTCCGGTTAAGAAGAGAAGGGTGATATCTGGAATAATCAAAAATAAAGGTTCCGGGTCCTGTTCCTAAAAGAATGTTCTTTATCCCCCCATTAAAGACCGCTTTTAGAATATTAACCTCCAGAAGGGAACCCGGCGAAGCCCCTAAGGGCAAGGAGGGAAAAAGAGAAAAGCGTAAGGGAAAGAAAAAGAAGAAAATAGATAAAACCAAAATTACCATCAAACAAGCCAACCAACCAAACCGAGGCCTCTCTTTAGAATCAGTTAAACTGAATATGCTAACAATTAATGCTCCAAGAAAAACAATAAGCCAGGCATTTTTAAAATCAATTAAAACAAGTTCTATTAATAGAATAAGAGAGAGAAGCCAAACAACTGGCTTTTTGGTCCTAAAAACTAATCCCAATGACAGAGAAAAAAGAACAGCAAGGAAAATAGCGGCGCCATAAACACTTCCAATACTATTAAAGGAAGAAATTCGCGAGAAATCAAACGGCAACACAAAAATACCGTAAAGTTGTAAAATAAGGTAAAGTCCGGCTATTGCTCCTGAAACGAGAAATAAAAGCGTTCCCCAAAAAAGTTCTTTTTCGTTTTGGAAAACATTAGCAAAAAGAAATGCTAAAATAAGAAAGGAAGCAAAAGTAAGGAGGTTATCGCTAACATTTAATGGCCAACCCCAGAAAGAGGCTTTCTGCCACAAAGAAAAAATAGTAGACAAGGAAAAAATAACAAAAATTAAAAGGAAGGTAAAATACAATAACTTGTTTCCTCTCAAAACTATTCTTTCTTGACCTATTTGTTTGAAAAACCAGGTTATCAAAGATAAGAAAACCAAAGGTAAAAGCAAGACCTGCTTTGAATAATCCAAAACATCAGAGCCAAAGGGCAAAAAAAATAAAGGTATTAAGAAAATAGCCAAATATAAAGAGACCTTGCTTATTTGGCTGAAGATGGCAGTCAATGATTTCATATTTCCTTCCATTGCTTATAAATTTATTCGACCACTAAACTCAATTACAATTTTTCCACTGCTCGGAGTTTAGCGCTGTCAGACTTTGGATTCATTCTCACCTCTTCCGGGCTGGGTCTAATCGGCTTTTTTGTCAATACTTTGACCACCGGCTTTCTGTCATCTTGAGAAAGAGACATCTCTCTAAAGGTCTTCTTAACAATCCTGTCCTCAAGGGAGTGAAAAGAGATAACAACCAGTCTTCCTTTTTTCTTTAATGCCCGGACTGCCAAGGGAAGAGCCCTTTTGATACTTGGTAACTCCTGATTCACCTCCATTCTTATTGCCCGAAAAACATTGGTTGCCCAATGGCCTTTTCTTCTAAAGCGATAATAAGCAGGGATGGAGCGGCAGATAATCTCTAAAAGTTGTCCCGTTGTTCTAATTGGCTTTGCCTTTCTTGCCAAAACAATTTGTCGGGCAATTCTTCTGGCAAAGGGTTCTTCTCCCAATTTGTAAAAAATCTCTCTTAATCTTTTCTCGGGATATTTATTGACTACATCAAATGCCCTCAATTCTTGAGAGGTATCCATTCTCATATCCAAGAAAGCATCGTATCTCTTGTTAAAACTAAATCCCCTTTCCGGGCTCTCCAACTGATAGGAGGACACTCCCAAATCGAACAAAACCCCATCTACTTTTTTAATTTTAACTTTTTCTAAAATTTCGTCAAGGTCGCTGAAGTTCGCCTGAACATAGACAATTCTGTCCCCATATTTACCCAAACGCCTTTTTGCTATCTCAATCGCAAACCTGTCCCTGTCTATAGCAAGAATCCGGCCTCTTTTGCCCAAACAAGAAACAATAGTTTCTGTATGTCCCCCTCCTCCCAGAGTGGCGTCAATATAAACCCCGTCCTTTTTTAGAGCCAGATATTCCAAAACCTCCTTAGAGAGGACAGGAATATGTCTAATTTTTTCTGTCATTTATCAGCAGTTCGCCTTCCCTTCTCATTCTCTCCAAATAGGGCAAAAAGATATTATTCTCTTTGGAAAAATCATCCAATTTTAGTTTTAGGAACTGCCGTACCAATATAATGCCTTTTGAAATAAAAACCTTAGTCACATTAAGCCTTAAAGAAGGCAAAATAGTAATAGGGTACAAACCCTGACTTTCAACCAGATACTCCAGTCCTCTGTTTCTCGGATATCTCCAGCCCAAGAGTTCCACCTGTCGGCAGCGACAGAAATTCAGAGCATCCTTGGTAAACCTGCCTTCGGTGACCAAAATTGATTTAATCCTCAAGTTCTCAAATTTCTTCTGCTTCAAAAAGCCATCCTTGAGGTCCAAAAATCTAGCGTAGTTTGCCAGAGCCACATAAGAATGAACCTTGCCCTTTTCAAGGGACTGCCGATACTTGCACTCGCCTACATACAAAACTTTCTTATTTTCAGCCAAAAAGTCAATTTCGTACTTCAGACAGCGCCCCTGAAGGTGCTGATTGAGTTTTACATTAAATCCGAAGTTTTGGAAAATAGCCCCAATATACTTCTCAAAGGGAAAACCAGTGGGGCCCAATTTCTGAATGGCTTTTTTAAGGGAAAATCTTATCGCCACCCTTTTATTCTCTTTCTTAAGCAATCCCCTCACCCAAGCGTATATTTGACGGGTCCTGATATCCGGATAAGCCCGGTTTTTTATCTCCTTAGCAATCCTTCTTGCCAAAAGGGAGGAGGCCCCGGCTCTTCTGGCGCTTTCATAAACCTTGGCAAAAGAAAACGGCTCCCTTTCTCCTCTCGCGTTAATGACGTACAATTTTGACATAATTAAGTCCGCTAACCAAACACTTCGGCGGCAAGCCCCTATCAGCGGTAGGCATCAAACCTCATACAATTCATAATTCGTAATCTTTTCGTAATCTTGTGGAGTCAATTTGAGATTTATTCCTCCAGTTTCTCCTTGAGGTAGCCTACCAACTCCTTTATTTTTACCCTTTCCTGCTCCATTGTATCCCGCTGACGAACGGTCAGGTCGTCATTCTCCAAACTCTCAAAATCAATGGTTAGACAAAAAGGAGTCCCGATTTCATCCTGACGCCTGTACCTCCTGCCAATAGACCCTGTTTCATCGTATTGACAGGCAAAATGAGGTAGAAGCATCTGATAAACCTTCCTTGCCTTCTCTACAAGGTCTGTCTTATTCCTAACCAGAGGTAAAACAGCAAGTTTGACTGGTGCTATTTTTTTATCCAGTTTCAAAAGTTGTTCTATCTCCTTTTTTGACTCAGTGGTTTTTGTCCGGCCGCCTCTTATCTCCTGATAGGCATCGCATAAAAGAGCCAAAAATATCCTTTCCACTCCAGAGGAAGGCTCTATCACATATGGCAAATAGGACCTTCTTTCTTTTTCGTCAAGGTATTTCAGATCCCTGCCCGAGGCATTCTGATGCTGCCTTAAATCATAATCTGTCCTGTTGGCAATTCCTTCTATCTCTCCCCAGCCAAAGGGAAACCTATACTCAATGTCCACACAACTTTTGGCGTAGTGAGACAACTCTTCTTTTTCGTGGACTCTTATTCTCAAATTTTCCTTTTTAATCCCCAGGTCCTCAATATACCATCTCATCCGCTCTTTCACCCAATAGTCAAAAAATCTTTCATCCTCTCCCGGTTTTACAAAGTACTCCAACTCCATCTGCTCAAACTCTCTTGTCCGAAACAAAAAATTTCTTGGGGTAATCTCATTCCTAAATGACTTACCTATCTGAGCAATCCCAAAGGGCAATTTCTTTCGCTGGCTTTCCAGGATATTCTTAAAATTAACAAAAATACCCTGGGCTGTTTCTGGTCTCAAATAGGTCAAGGCGCTCTCGTCCTCCACTGGGCCAACAAAGGTCTTGAGCATCAAATTAAACCTCCGGGGCCTTCCTAAGGTTCCGCCGCATTCAGGACATTTTTCTTTGTCTTTTAGTTTGTCATACCTAAATCTCTTATGGCACTTCCTGCACTCCGTTAATAAATCAAAAAATCGCTCCGTATGGCCTGATGCCTTCCAAACAGCAGAATTTTTTATAATTGAAGAATCCAAGCCCACAACATCGTCCCTTTCCTGAACAATATTCTTCCACCAAATCCTTTTTATATTGTTTTTCATCTCCACCCCCAACGGCCCAAAATCGTAAAATCCAGAAATTCCACCGTATATCTCAGAGGTTGGAAAAACAAACCCCCGCCTTTTGCAAAGCGAAATAATTTTCTCCATTTAATTTTTAGTCCTGTTTTGCTATGATAAATTAAATTATGCCTTTGGCTTCTCTTAAGATAGCAAAACAAGATACAAAAATCAAATTAATCTTCCCCCTCCTTGCCATTTTTTTTCTTTTCCTTTCATTATGGAATGCTCAAGAGAAGCTGCTTTTAATTTATAAAAATAATCAGTCTCCTTTCTTAAAAGATAGAAAAGGGCAAGCAATAGCCATTTTACCCAACCCCAAAGGATATTACGCTTATTATATCAATCTTAACCAGGTTCCCTCGCGTTTTAAAAACTTACTAATTAAAAAAGAAGACAAATTTTTCTATTACCATTTCGGCTTCAACCCTTTTAGTATAGGAAAAGCAATCTTGGGCAGAATGAAAATTGGAAAAAGAAAAGCGTCAAGTACTATTGAACAGCAGTTGGTCAAAATTTTATTAGGAAAAGAAAGAAAAAGAAATATCAAAAATAAAATAATTGAGTCCTTTTACGTCTTTTCATTGGAAATTTTTCAACCCAAAGAGAAAATTTTAGAAATGTATATCAATTCTGTCTACTTTGGCAATCAAGCCCAGGGGTTATACGAAGCCAGTCAACTTTATTTTAATCTTCCTCCCACGCTTTTGTCAGATGGCCAAATTCTTCAGATTCTCTCTACAATAAGCAGTCCCAGCAAGAACAATCCAGTAAAACCAAGCAATATAAAACTGGCTAAAGGTCTAGCCAAAGAATTAAAGGTTAAAGAACCAAAATTTCTAGAACCAAAAAAGGTGAAAATAAATATAAAACATCGTCGTCACCTTGAGGATTCTTTTTTTGAAGTTTCTTCCTTCCTAAAAAACAACAACTTCAAAAACTGCTCTTTAACAATAGACAATAATTTGAATCGACAAATAAGAAAAATTGTAAAAAGAGATATAGAAATCTTGGAAGAAAAAGGAGCAAAAAACGCCGCTCTTGTGGTAATAAAACTACCGGAAAACGAAATTTTATCCTTAATCGGCTCACCCAACCCAAATTCCTTAGAAGAAGGCTACCAAATTAATATGCTTTTAAAACCGCGGGCGATCGGTTCAACGATAAAGCCGTTTATCTATCTCAAAGGATTTGAAAAAGGATTAAGGCCCTATACCTTGGTAGATGACCGTGAATACAAATATCTAACTGGCATTGGCTTTCCTTTATATCCCAAAAATTTTGATTACAAATACAGAGGGATAGTCAGCTGCCACTATGCCCTATCAAACAGTTTAAACGTTCCCGCCTTAAAAGTTTTAGAATATGTAGGAATTGAGAGTTTTTATAAATTTATAAAAGAGGATTTAGAATTTAAACCAATTCAGAGTTTAGAAAACTACCAATTAGGAATCGCCTTGGGGGGATTGGAAATGAACCTACTCAACCTGGCAAGATATTTTACCATTTTCCCAAATAATGGAATTTTGAAGCCGCTTAAAATTTCAAACGATAAAACCTGTAATTCTTATTTCGCCGACCAAAAAACGAAAAAAATATCAGAGGTAAAATACATCCAATTGGTCAATAAAATTTTAAGTGACAGAAAGGCAGGAATTGAAGAGTTTGGCCTGAAGAGCGAGTTCAATCTTTTTCAAAAAAATTACGCCCTTAAAACCGGCACCTCCAGGGACTTTAAAGACAGTTGGATTGTAGGTTACACTCCTGATTTTTTAGTGGCTGTGTGGGTAGGAAATGCCAACCTATCGCCAACCAAAGGACTTTCCGGGCAAATAGGAGCAGGAAAAATCTGGCAGGATGTAATGGAATTACTGCTTAACTCAAGGTACAATAAAAAAACACCCTTCTCTTTTAATTTAATAAAAACCTTCAAAGATGGAAGAAATTTAGAGTATGGGTTAGAGGGAGATAATTATCAAAAAATAAAAAATATCTTAATTAAAAAAGATGATTCTTTAATTTTAACTCCCCATCAAAATGATATTTTTTTGTTAAAAGAGACAAATGGGATAATTCTTCAAGCCAAAGAAGAAGTAAACTGGTTTATAAACGAAAGATTTTTCAAAAAAGGAGAAAAAATATTCTTTGAACCTCTTAAAAAGGGCGAATACAAAATAACAGCCAAAAGCAAAAGTGCTTCTCAAGATATTATCATTCGTTTGAAATAAAATTTGATTATTTTTTTATCTCAAAGTGCCCTCCGGCTGTTCTACCAAAAACCTCGGGAAAATACATTTGGGAAACTCTTGCCGGCAGATAAATAAACCTTCCGGGAATTAAAACCCTGATAAAATATTCATATTCGTAAACGCCCGGAGAAAGATTCTCATTAAACAGAAGCAGTCTATCATCGTGAACCTCTTTAAAGTCTGGGTGCAATTCTCTCCCTTTTATCTCTTTTTCCTGTAATCTAAGCGATTTCTGTTCGGTGGCCAGGTCTTGATTAATAATCTCAAATCCGGCCGGGATATAATCTTCAATAGCAACAAACTTCCGCGTCTTGGGAACAGTAACCTTAAGGTGGACCCTCAAAATCTCACCCACCTTCGCTTCCCTAATCGGGTTTTTGTTCTCTTTATCCTCCAATTTGTAAATTTTCCTTTCAATAGAAAGTCCTTCGTCTCTTGGCGGAACCTTTTCCGCCGGTAAATAATATCTTAGGGTTAAATCATAATAGAGTTGATTTTTCCTCCAATTTTTATCAGTTTTCTGAAATTCTATTAGGTTGTTTTCATTAAATTTCAGTTCATTGATGGGAATCTGTTTCTTATACTGTTCTAATACTGTTTCCGGATTAAAAGAAAATCTACCCTTTATTTCATCATTTACTAAAACCTTCAAATCAAAATTGGCTTTTGTTTCTTGGGTTTTTTCTAGATAATCCGAAAAAGCGTCAAGGACTGCCAAGGTATTTTGGGTTGACCCCCAGGCCCCGTCTTTTTTTCTTGAGTTTAAAAGCCATCTTATCGTCTTGTCTAAAATAGGATTCTCTCTCTCATAAGCCGCCTGAACCTTTAGATACAAGGCGGTATCTTTTATGGTAGTTTCAAAGTCACGCCAGAGAAGACAGTTCTTCTTCGGCTCTAAAAATAATCCCCGACCGTCAATATCAGTCCTGTTGTCTAAAACATCCAAAATCTTTTTTTGATAGTCTGAGGAAAATCCTCCCTTTTTAAGCAAGATGCCTAGCTTTAGAAGAGAGATATTGCTTGAATCTTCTTTTATAAATAAATCATCTTGAACTATTTCCGCAACCTTTGCCTTTAGGGCCGCATTAAAAAGGTCTGGGTAATCGGAAAGAATATAAGAGGCCAAAATGACATTATTTTTATTTTTATACAAATTCCTATCATTGGTAATTGCTTTTGAAATATAGCCCAATGCCTTATTTAAAACATTGTTGTCAACTAAATAACCGGCTTTTTTTAAGTCCTCCAAGGCCTCCGCTACCTCTAGAGTAAGGTAAAAATCAGATTTTCCATTTCGCCAAAAGGAAAATCCACCATCAAGTTGTTGATTGTTATAAATCTTTGAAAGCCCCAGTTGAACTAATTCATCAATTGAATATTCTTTCCCATTATGTTTTATCTTCTTTAACTTGAATTTCTCGCCGATATTGGGCAGGTTAAGAGCCCTTTTGACAATAGCAATCGCTCTTAACTTACTGCTTATTTGTTCAGAGCAACCATAAGGATAACCTATCAGGTAATTCAAGGCATCTGACAAAAATACTGCCAGGGTAGCCGAAGTTCCAATGGAAACCTCTCCCTTGTTTTTGAGAATATTCTCGGGCAGATAAACATATTCTCTGGAAATTTTATTTCTGGTATGATTAGCAGTAGCCATTACCTCGTATGTATCGTTGGGAACGATTTTGATGTATCCTATAACCCCATCCTTTAGAATTCCAGAGTCGGCAGAAATTAAGAATCTATGCTCCCCTTCTTCAATATTCTCTGGGGCTTTTACCTTAAAATAAACCGTCTCGCTCTTTTTAGAGGCCAGAGATATCTCTTTTTTTAATTTGCCCAAACCATTTAATGTTTGACTCTCAAATCTCACCATTATTTTTTGCAATCTATCTGTCTGATTAAAAACCTTCGCTCCAATATAGAAAACATCCCCGGGCACTACAAATCTCGGCTTCAGGGGAATGACCATTAGGTCCTTCTTTGTCTTAAACTCTAAGTAGTTTACCCCTACTCTCGTATCCTTTGTCACGCCTACTGTCTCGGCTTGCCAGGTAGTTAGATTATCGGGAAGGGTAAAACTGACCTCTGCCTTCCCCTGCTCGTTTGTATTTACTACTGCCTGCCAGAAAGCAGTCTCCCTAAATATTCCTCTCACCCTCCTTGCCGAGACCTCTAATTCTCCTCCACCCCCTCCTTTTGTTTTAGGTGCAAAATCCTTCCTGACCAAAAAATTTTTGATATTGGAACTTGTCCTCACCGTCAAGGGAAAATCTCCGTAAAAAAATACCAAAGGATTTTTCTTCGGATTGCCTTTCAGAGCCAAAACGCTTAAATCAACAACAGATAAGGAAACCTCAGCCGAAACTGGCTTGTCCTGATAGTCGGTAGTAAGAATGTCTAACTTCACCTGCTCGCCGGGCAAATAAAAGTTCTTGTCTGATTTAACCTTGATATTGATACTTCTCTCTTTAGTGTTAATTTTAAACCTTACCTGGCCAAATTTTACCTCTGGTTTAGACGATTGAATCAAAACTGAAACAAAAGCATCGGGAAAATACTCTTTTTTAATTCTAAATTTAAAATCGTATAGATTCCCATTTATTTCTCTTATCCAGTAGTCTAAAATTCTTCCTCTTTCAACAGAAATCAAAGCCTTCGCCTTTTTATAAGGAGATTTAACGATTATCTCCGCCTCTTGGCCAACCTCCAACTCTGTTTTTTTCGTCTCAATTTCCAGGCTGGTATCCGCTGTTGGCTTCAAAGAGACATAGCCTTTTCCCCAGACATAAACAGTAAAAGAAGAAAAAACAGTATTCCCTCTCTTATCCTTTGCCCGCGCTTCAATCTCGTATTCTCCTTCTTTTGAAATCTGAACCTCTTTAAAATAATCTCCTTTTTTATTGGTGTCAAAACTCCAACTGCTAATCAACTTTTTTTCTTTTTCCCATTTATAAGAATAACCACCGGAGGCGTCTTGTCTTTTAGAATAAATCCAATTCGTCTGATATAAAGAAAGCGTCCCGTTTTTTACTTTTATTTCTTTTCCCTTGCTGTCAACCGACTTTACCTGAATATTGAATTTTTCATTCTTCCCTAAAAATGATTTATCTGTTTTAACCCCCAAATAAAATTCTCCCCCATGCAAAATAAAAGATTTTTGCGAAGACACTGTCTGCCCCTGAAGATTCTGGACGCTAACATCTAAAACAAGTATCTTGCTTTTTCTTTCTTCCCTGTTTTTAAACAGCCTATCAATATCCAAAGGAATCCTTATTTCAGCCTCGCCATTCTTAGAAAGAGATGTCTCCCCCCTTAAAAGAAATTTTTCTCCGTAACGATGGGGTCCCCAGAAATACCATCTTCTTGAAAATTCAAAATAAGGCCCGGCGTACCTATCAAAATAATAATTTTGAGAACTCAAGGCATAAAACACCTTTCCTTCCTGAAGGGGAACACCAAAATAATAGTTTGCTTTAACCTTTGCCCTTAAAACATCTTTGGAAATATATTCTTCTTTATCGGTTAAAACCTCTACGTTAAACGGAGAAGGAACGTACTCCTGGACATCAAAAGAACTGCAACGATGTTTATAACAAACGCAATATTTCCCCAAAGGACTCTTTTTGTCCAAAACCAATTTTGTATTAAATGTGCCGTAGTCATTTAGGTTCAATTCTTGAGAAAAAACCTCCCTGTTTTCTGAATTATAAACCTTCAGGTTGATTAACCTGTTCCTTAAAAACTCATAGTTTCCGTCATATCCAATTCTATAAATGCCTTTAATAAAAACAGTCTCTCCCGGTCTATAAATCGGCTTGTCGGTATAAATATAAACCTTCTCTGTCATCTCAGCCGATTTTGGCCAATTAAAACTATTTCCATAATAAGGCAGAACAGTACTATCTCCATTTTTTTCAACAATCACTCCTTTTAATTTATAAAAGAGAGGTGTCTTGGCAATTCCTGAAGAATTGGTATAAAACTCCCCTGCTTTTGCCAAATTATTAGCCTGATAAAGAGTAATTTTTGCCTTATCGATCGGTTTTAGGCTGGAAAAATCAAGAACCCAATAAAGATTATAAAGATCGGAAATATTCGCCACCTCTCCTGTTTCAGGATTAATTTTTTTCTCTGTCACTGCCAAATTAGTAATTGTCAAATAACTCCGTTCAAAGACCGGCAGCCAAACAGAGCCTCCTTTCCGCCAATATCTTTTCTTATAGTTAGGATTGGAAAAGGTTAAAATATAGTTGCCCAAGGGTTCTGAAAAATATTTTTTAATATCAATTGTAAAATAATTTTTTATCCAATATCTCTTTGGAAGATGAATCACATCCTCAACCTTTTCCTGGCAGGGAAAAGAAGAGGACTGACGCCAATGGGGACGATGTTCTAGATAGTAAAGAAAATCGTAGGGAGCCAATTTGCAGATTTCCAAATTCAAATAATCCATATTTTGAACGAAAAAGCCAAGCTCTGAGGAGCGATAAGAAGCAACATTGTAACTTGGCTGAAGAGCGTAGAAGTTAAGTTTTTCCGCGGGGATATCGCCGGTTCTAAATTGTAAGGAGTAGTTCAAGCTCTGCCCAAAAACATCTTTCAAATTAAAAACCAATGAATAATCAGAGTAAGGCATTAGCCCCCAATTTATCTCCGTGTGAAATTCTCCCTTCTTACATTCTTCAAAGGCTCTAGCCCGACTTACCCGATAGGAACTTGTCCAGTAATTTATTTCGTAATCCAAATTTGATTGAAGATAATTTTCATAATCTCTTGGGGGAGGTTTCAGAATGGGAGAGTTTGAACAAAAAACAATTCTAGTGACAGAGGCATTTGTTCCATTTTGGGAAGGATAACTTCTTAAAATCCGAAATTTAGGAAAAGAAGTAATTGTCAAGGATATCGGCTCTTTGTTTATCTGAAAGCCCTGCTCGTTTACTATCTTCTCAAAATTGACTATTAGTTGTTCTCCAAAATTTATTTCATCCTCCCGAAAAGAAAGATAAATTTTCTTTTTATCTAAAACCTTCTCGCATTCAGAAGCAGAAAAGGCCTTTTGTCCCTCTTTGCATTTTTTGCCGTAACCCACTTCTTTTACCTTTTTATTTAAAATCCTACTCTTTTTTAGGTCTATATCTTCATAAAACTCTACCCACAATTTTCCCCGGGGATCAAAAAAATCAGAAGAAGCAAATTTGGTCCTTTCTGATTCTGCTCGGACCTCTTTGATAACTCCTAAAACCCTAACATTGGTTTTTAGAGATTTGTCTAAAACAATATCCCCTTCCAAGGGATAAGCCTTCTTGATTGTTAGAGAGTAATCCTGACCAAAATCCCACAATTTCTTTCTCCCAAACCTGTCTCTTTGAGGGTAAATTTCAATTACTGACTTATTCACCTTTTTCCCATTTGTTATATTTATTTCTCCCAAATTAAGATTAAAAATGCTTTCTATCTGAGCCGCCAAATTTTTGAAGTCAAAAAGTCCAAATTTTTGACTTGAGTTGTCTTTTGAAAGAGTGTTTTTCGCTTCTTTGGCCTGATATTGAACAATAAAAGGAATTTCTTTTCCGTTGCCGTCTCTTAAAACAATTTCATTTTTTGTTCTTTTCAAATCAACCGGCTGATTAAAATAAACAGAGATTGGTCTATTATAAATAATATTTCCTTTGGTTACTCCCTTGTATCTTAGAAGTCTGGTCTTGAAATGGAATTCTGCCCCTTTTATCTTCAGCCCGTCCATCGAAACAAAACCTGGCTTTATTTTAACAGTATAATTTGTTGCTCTCCTTAATCTCTCTTTTGGAATAAATTGAAGATTTCTAGTTGTAATCCACTTAAACCTGCCTTCTGTTCTGGGAAAAATTTCTACCGGGATTTCTTTTTCTTCTAATCTATCCAATCTCGTCAAGGGAACCATTGGCCTGTTAAAAACTATTGTAATTTCCGAATCCTCCGGAGCTTCGGAATTTTCTTTAGGAAAGACCGCTAAAATTTTAGGGTCCTCGTCAACCAAGAAATCGCTCTTCATTACTTGGCCTGTGGGGGTAGTCAATTCCACTAAATAGTACCTGTTCAATTTTAATTTTTCAGATGGGTGAAAAAGAACTAAATTTGAACAAGAGGATTTGTCGGCGGCAAGGGTAATATTTAACCCAAGAAAATTAAGCCTCTCGGACTCTCGCCATTCTCCTTTAATTTCAGGAAAAAATTTAATATGAGATTTGGCAAAAGATTTATCTACCCCTTCCGGTAGATAAACAGGAATGTCTGCCGATTGAGAAATCTTTTCCGGGACCAAACGATACGCCTTTAAAAACGCCGGGCCCTGGCTCTGAAAAGACTGCCAGAAACAAACCCCGAAAATAAAAATTATTAAAATTCCTGCCAGAATCAATAAAATCTTCCTCTTATTCATGTTAAATTATTTTAGCATGGATATTATTCAATGCAAATATTTTGCTTTTTTTAAATTATGCTCAAAAAGGGTTCGGCTGAAAAAGGTTTTGCCGTCGGATGAAGAAAAATAATACCAATACCGGCTTTCTTTGGGATAAACTGCCGCTTTTATACTCTCTAAACCGGGATTGCAAATAGGCCCTGGAGGCAGGCCCAGGTACCTGTAGGTATTATAAGGAGAATCAATACCTTTTATCCTACCGATTTCTTTCCGCATCTGATCAAAACCTAACTTTTTCTTTCCTAAAAGATAATTCAGGGACGCGTCCACCTGAAGGGGCATTCTGCTTTCCAAACGCTTCCATAAAATACCAGAAACCAATGCCTTGTCATTGTAATCTCTAACTTCCTTTTCAATCAGAGAAGCCATAATAACGATTTCAAAGATGGTCTTCCCCTGTTTTTTTATTTCCTCCCTTAAATCCGGCTTTAATTGTTTGTCAAAATTCCTTAAAAATTTATCAACAATCTGCCTATTGGTCTCTCCTCCTGAAAAATAATATGTATCCGGAAACAAAAACCCCTCAAGAGAAGCATTGTCAGGCGCTGATTCCAAAAAACTGAACTCTTTTTTAAAATCTTTAACCCTTAGGTCAGACAGGGAGGTCCCCAGCCTTTCCTCAATCTGAGACAATCTAAACCCTTCGGGAATCGTAATTTTAATCTTTATTGTTTGTCCTCTGGTTATCTTTTGGACAATTTCTTTAACAGAGAAAGAAGGACTTAAATAATAATTGCCGGCCTTGAGTTTTTCTGCCTTGTTGGTCAAAACTACATAGAGGTCAAAAAAAATCCTGCTTTTTATCAATTTCTCTTCTTCTAAATTTTTACCTACCTCAAAGGCCGAATCTCCCTTTTTTACAGAAAATAACTTCTTCTCCTCGGCCCCGTCCTTCGGTAAAAAAATTCCCTGCCAGAAAAAAAGAAGGAGGAGAAACAGAATTCCTCCTGCCAAAATACTAACTTTTTTAAAATCTACGGTCATACCTGCCTTAGGCCTTGGTCTAATTTTATTTTCCTCTGCTTTGTTGAAGTCCAACCTAAACTGGGAAAATTTAGTTATCTGAATCGGGTTCCGTAATCAAAGGAACAAAAACAAAACCGGGATATTCCTTCTCTTCAAAAATTCCTTTTGATTTCTTTGTGAAAAGCCAAATTGAATTGCCAATAGGAACAACAATCCTTCCTCCTATTTTTAATTGCTCCTTCCAGTTTTGAAAACATTTTTCTGCCTCTGCTGAAACCAAAATTTTATCAAAAGGGGCCTCCTTTTGATATCCTTTTGAACCATCAGCACAGATAAATTCAACAACTCCTTTTTCAATAAAGTTATATTTAGCCACGTTCTTTCGGCCAAATTCTTTTAGTTCAGGAATTACCTCAATGGCAATTACTTTTCCCTTTTGAATTTCGGATTTCAGATTCCCCTGCGAGCTTACTATGAAAGCAAGCAGGGCTGTTGTCCAGCCCGAGCCACAGCCCACATCCAAAATCTTCTCTCCGGGCTTCGGTTTCAGCAACTCCAGCATAAAGGCAACAACAAGAGGTTGAGAAATTGTTTGACCAAAGCCAATCGGAAGCGCCTGGTCTAACTCTTCCAGTCCCTTAAGGGTTTCGGGTAAAAAATCTCTTCTTTTAACCTTCTTAAACGCCCTAATTATTTCAGGTGTTTTCAGCCAGTTCTCCCTAACAAGATTATCTATAAGAGACATAAGGAAGCGGGTCTGCCCTGATTCGAACAGGGAACTTTGCTTTTGGAGAGCAAAATTATACCCATTTAACTACAGACCCGAAGACCTCCCCTTGCCTTTAAGGCATCTTCTACTTAACCTCCCTGTGCTCCGTCTGCTTCCTGCACCATTTGCAGTATTTTTTCAGTTTCAATTTCCCCTCCACGCCCTTTGACTTGTGGGCATAATAATTTATTCGCTTGCATTCCCTACAAGCAAGTTTTACAAACGGTTTCTTTCTTGCCATATTTTTCTAAGCCGATAGGCGGAACCGAACCGCCGCCCCCGCCCTTTAAGCAAGCCGAGAACGAGATTCGAACTCGTGACCTTCCCCTTACCATGGGGATGCTCTACCAACTGAGCTATCTCGGCATAAATGAAATGGCATGGCGCTCCACCAAATTGGACTACATCGACCTGATTTCTATACTGAAAAATGTGTGGGCAGGGAGGGATTCGAACCCCCGAAGGCCAGAGGCCGGCAGATTTACAGTCTGCTGCGATTGTCCACTCCGCCACCTACCCTTTTGCGTTTCCTATTTTAACAAACAAATCATTATTTTTCAATGACCTTCTTATGCCTTTCCCTCCACTTTTCAATTTCTTTGTGGTTTCCGGATAGCAAAACCTTCGGTACCTGCCATCTTATTCCTCTTTTCGGCTCAAAAACCGCAGGCCTGGTATATTGAGGGTATTCAATAAAGCCCCTGCCTCCCCTTCCTCTTTTTTTGACAATTCTTTCTTTCAAAAACTCTGGTTTTCCAATTACTCCTGGAATTAATCTGGAAACCGCCTCAATAACTACCATTGCCGGCAGTTCACCTCCCATTAGGTCGTAATCTCCGATTGATAGAGACAAATCAGCAATATGTTTTGCCACCCTCTCATCCACCCCTTCGTACCTTCCGCAAATCAAAATCAACTGGTCAAGTTTGCTGAACTGATAAGCCATTCTTTGATTAAATTTTCTCCCCCGAGGAGTAAATAAAACTATTTTCTTTCTCTTTTTTAGGGGCTTTATCCTCTTTACCGCCTGGTAGATTGGCTCTACTTTCATCACCATTCCCAATCCGCCACCAAAGGGCCTGTCGTCAACGCTCCTATGCCTGTCGGAGGTAAAATCCCTCAGATTGTAAATCCGAATATCAATTAACCCCTTGTCCCGGGCTTTTTTAATAAAGGACACCTCTAAATAAGAGTCAAAAATATGGGGGAAAATGGTAATAATATCAAAAATCATAAAAAAACCGTGCTATTGTTAATAATAGCACGGTTTAGATTTTTTGTCAGCCGTCTTTAAATTTTCAGGTTCTCTAATTCCTCATCCTTGGATGAGGAGGTCTCTTTTTTCTGGGTTTCCTGAGCCGACGGCGACTTCCCGGGTTCTTCAATCTTCAGATTGACCCTGGCATGATTCTTCAAACCAATAATTCGCACCAACGACCTGATGGCTCTGGCAGTAGCACCTCCCTTACCGATAATCTGCCCCATGTCCTCAGGGTTCACTTTCAGAGAAAGAAGAACCCCCATTTCGTCAACCTTACGGTCAATCTTGACGTCCTCTGGATGGTCAACAAGAGCCTTTACTATGTATTCAAGAAACCCTTTATCGCTAACTTCGTTTGCCATAATTTCCTATCAACTTAATCAAAATAACTCATCTATTTATCCGACCTTTTTTGCCTCACCTGATTCCCTATCTTTCTGGAAAATCGGCGAGTTCTATGCCCATGAACATAGCAACTTTTCCCAAAATTGTCAAGACCCCTGAATTGTGCGTTCATACAATCTTTAATTCAAATCTCAAAATGACAAAAGTTCTTTTTTAAAACCCTCTTTAATTTGAATTACAGTTTGAGATTTGACATCTGTTTTTGATTGTGCTATCTTAGAGAACAATTGGTAATGGAAAATTTCGCTAAGAAATTTATTTTTTATCTGTTCCGCTGGCAGTTGAGCACCCCGATTTTAAGTGTAGTCTTGATAGCACTAGCATCTTTAAATAAATGGGCGGCAGCCGCTATTGCCAATCTTATTGGCGGAACCATTTTTTTCTGGATTGACAGATGGATATTTAAAGAAAATGTCTTTTTGCCGCTTTGGGAAATTAAGGAGAACATCAGGTGTGTTGACTGCGGCAGGATTGCAAAGGGCTTCAGATTGGTAAAAACCCCAAATTACGACCGAACGACAGATAAAAAGCCGGAATTCAGGTGCGAAGAATGCTCAAAAAGAAAACTGGAAGAACTGAAAAAGAGGGGGGTAAAAATATAATAAACTTAATAAACTTATGAAGAAGAAAATACAAAAGAAAATCCTTTTCGTCTTTCTTTTTGTTGCCCTGGGACTACTTGCCTCTCAAATCCCTCTATCCCCTATTGTCGGCGCAAAGGGCCAAAGTTTTACCCCCTTTGAATTTTTAGGGCCCACCTCGGGAATGTTTCTCGGCTCTGCACCCGGGGCTATTTCTGTTTTCTTTGTCAAGTTATTAAAAGACATCTTTTTCGGAGTTCACTTTGACGCCGCTACCATTATCCGTCTTTTTCCAATGATATTTGCCGCCCTCTATTTTGGCTTGGAAAAATCAAGAAGGTCAGGCAAACTGATTTTGATAATTCCCTTTATGGCAATACTGCTTTTTGTCCTTCACCCTGAAGGAAGAAAGGCGTGGTTTTATTCCCTTTATTGGCTTATTCCTATTCTTGCCTATTTCAAAAAAGACCGCCTAATTCTAAACGCGCTGGGAAGCACATTTACTGCTCACTGCGTTGGCTCGGTGGCATTCCTTTATGCCTTTAACCTTCCCGCCTCTGTTTGGGTAGGGCTTATTCCTGTTGTCTTTGTAGAACGATTTTCCTTCGCCTTAGGTATTTGGGCAACCTACCTGCTTCTAAACAGCATCCTGGAAAAATTGGTCTCAATAGAAAAATTAAAGGTTCTCTCTCCGTTGGTTAATCAAAAATACATTCTCTCAAAAAAATTCCTGAGATTCCACGCATAGTATTGCTCTACATCTACATCGGTTCTATCCGCCGCTAAATTTATGCATCCTCTAGTTAGATTGGCCAGGTTAGCGGTTGAAAAATACATCAAGGAAAAGGAAATTATTTCTCCTCCTTCGGACCTGCCCAAAGAATTTTTAGAGAAAAAAGCAGGCGTTTTTGTGACCATTGAAAAAAGCGGCAATCTCAGAGCATGCATTGGCACCTATCTGCCAACCAAAGAAAGTATCGCTGAAGAAACAATCCGCAATGCTATTGCCGCCGCTACTGAGGACTGGAGGTTTGGTCCTATCCAAAAAGAAGAACTCCCTTTTCTTTCCTATATTGTCTCCATCCTAAGTCCGCCAGAACCCGTAAAAGAAATAAAAGAATTAGACCCGAAAAAATACGGAATTGTTGCAAGGTCAGGGTTAAAAACTGGGCTTTTGCTTCCTGACCTTGAGGGAGTAGATACCATTGAAAAACAGATTTTAATTGCCTGTCAAAAAGCCGGGATTGAACCTGCTAAAGAAAAACTCTCACTTTATAGATTTACGGCTCAGAAGTATAGATGACAACCAATTTTTGTCTTTTGTCTGTGCTATGAAAATAGATATGCACTGCCATAGTTTTTATTCAGATGACGGACTTTGTTCGCCGGAAGCCCTGCTTAAATCCGCTAAAAAGAGAGGGTTGGACGGTATCGCTTTAACCGACCATGACACAACAAGAGGTTGGAACCGGGCTATAAAGGCGGCAAAAGAATTAAGAATGGCTTTGATTTTGGGAGAAGAGATAAAAATAAAAAGAGGGAGAAAAACAATGGGAGAAATCCTCGGATATTTTCTGAAAAAGAAAATAGATCCAAAAGGAAAGACAATTGAGCAGGTTATAGATGAGATAAAAGGACAAGGAGGAATAGCCATTATTGCCCATCCCTATCATTGGAAAAAGCCCTTTTTACAATTAGATAAATATAAAAATCTGGTAGACGGCATCGAGGCGTTCAACGCCCGAAGCCAGTCAAAAAGAGGAAATCAAAAAGCCATTGATTTTGCCAAAAAGAACAAACTTGCTGTCACTGCCGGTTCTGACGCCCACCATTCTCTTGAGGTCGGCGACGCTTATCTTGAGGTTGAGGCAAGCAATCTGGAAGAATTTAAAGAAACAATTTTAAGAGAAAAAATGGGACCTGTTAGAGAGTATAAAACCCCTAAAGGATTCAAAGTCATTCAGTTCTCTAATAAAGTGAGAATTGTTGGTAAACAATCCCCTATTTTTGTTCAGTCCTTTGCCACTCTCGGCAGACTAATTCATCTCTTTTGGCAGGTAAGGTCTTAATTTAGGCCTTCAGAAAAACCTTGTAGTTTCTGAAAAATCTCTGAAAACAGGTAATAAGAGAAAGGAAGAAAATTGCAAAAAGGAAAGAAGAAAGATATTTTGGAAAAAGTAATCCTAAAATAATTAAAATCAATCTTTCTTTCCTTTCCATTATTCCGCCGCCTGCTTTTCCGCCAATTGCCTGGGCATGCTTTGAAATATAGCCTGAGAGCATAAAGGCAGAGATTGCCAAGGAGGCACCAAGCCATAATTTAGGGCTATAAAGACCTAAGGCAATATAAAAAGCAATCTCAGTTGTCTTGTCAACAGTTGAGTCAAACAAGGCGCCAAACCTTGTTTCTTTTTTGTTTACCTTTGCCACCGCGCCATCAAAAAAATCCATTAATCCAGAAATCAAGATAAAGACAATTGCCCATCTGAAGGAGCCTAAATAAATAAAATAAGCGGCGATAAAGCCAAAGGTCAAGGTTAGAAAGGTAAAAAAATTTGGTGAAAGACCGCTTTTGCCCAAAATCTCTCCAATTTTACTTGATATTCCTTTGAATATCACTCTAAAATTTTCTGTGAACATATTCTCTTTCAATTAAATTGGCTGTTTTAAAAGCCGCCTCTTCTTGGTCAAAACCCTCAATTGAAGCCATTGAAGGCCAGTCATTGACATCTACGCAAAAAGGAAACTCTCCTTCCACTATAAAATCGCCGCCAAAAATTTTAAGTCCGGTTACCTGCCCGGCCAACAAGGCTTGTTTCTTTATTTTTTGAATAACCTCTGAAGGAATTTCTCTCTCGGTATTTTTTGGCAAAATTACCTCCCCGCCAATAACATAGTATTTTATATGCCTTCCCTTAATAAATTTCTGAACTATTATCTCTTCTATATTCTGATTTTTGTAGCCCTGTATGGCTTTCTCAAAAGCATCTTCATTATCAACGATAAACCAAAATTCATGCCTGTCTGACGGCTTTAAGATGGATTTTCCTTCTAGGTCAGAGAAGTTTATGTTTTCAACTTTTATTGCTTTTGTTCTTGGAAGGTTCACTCCCGCTTCTATCATTTTTTGATAGGTTAGTTTACGATTAAAAGAAAAACGAATTGCTTCTGGAGAATTTATCACAAAGACGCCTTGTCTTTGCTTTTCTATTAAAACTCCATTAATTTCTTTCCCTCTTGCCATAGTAAAAACTAAATCAGGACTCTCTTGTTCTGAAAAATCTTTTGGTTCTTTTAATAAAACCTCAAAGCCCTTTTTTCTCAATTCCTGAGCAGTTAAATCAAGGATTTTTTGATCTTTCCCTGGCTCTCCGGCTAATTTAAACTCCCTATAAATCCCAATTGCTTTTGTCATAAAATTTTATTTGTACTATCCAACCACTTCAGTAACAACTCTTGGTAATTTACTTGCTGGGGGAAGTATACGGAAATCTAGGTTCGAAAAATTCCTAATTCGTTAATTCGCAATTCGTTAATCGAATAATGGATATCCGACTTCGTGCTCCCCGAGGCAAGATGTCTCAGCGAATTTTGTTACCAAGGTGGTTAGCAACTACAATTTAATTAAATTGTCCTTTTGGATTTTCAGAATTAGTTCTTTTAGGCTTGAAAATACCTTATCCGCTTTTGAAAAATCCTGGAGAGAAGAAACTCCGTTGGGGATGGCAAAGGTATAAAATCCTGCTGCCTTTGCTGACTCCACTCCGTATTGGGTATCTTCTATGGCTAAACATCTTCTTGGTTCAAGGCCCAGTTTTTGGGCGGCAAGCAGATATGTATCCGGATATGGTTTACCCCGGGCAACATCCCATCCGTCAACAATCACCGAGAAAAAATCATTCAATCCTCCCTTCTTTAGGATATTTATTACTACCTCCTTTAGATTGCCAGTTGCCACGCCAAGTTTGAAGCCCCTTCGGCTAAAAAAAACAAGCGCCTCTTTGGCATAGGGCATAAATTTTGGAGGTTTTTTTCTAAAATAATCAAGGGTAATTTCTCTTTTCTCTCGGATTAGTTCTTCTTTTGTAATTTTTAATTTATATTTTTTTATAATATAGTCAGCGATAAAACTAACCTGCTTCCCGGCAAACTCGGCGAAGTCCTCTTTTGTAAAATTTCTCCCAAGTCTTTTAAGCAGTAGAGTCCAAACTGAGTAATGGATTGGGTCGCTGTCCACCAATGTTCCATCAAAATCAAAAACAACCCCCTTGATTTGATTTGGTTTCAACATTTGAATTTAAAGTATACCATCTAATCGCTTCAGTAACAATTCTTGACAATTTCTTTGCTGAGGCATCTTGTTGAGGTGGAGCATATCGCAGCCGAGCCCCAGAATGGGTTTGCGCTTCAGAAAAATGTTTGTGAGGCTCGGCGAGATATAGAAGCGCCTGGGAATAAGTTTCTTTTTACCCCTTACGGCGACTTCGTGCTCCCCGAGGCAAGATGCCTCAGCAAATTTGTTACCAAAGTGGTTAGCAGATACATTTATATCTTCTCGATGAGTTGTTGGCAGAATTCTAGTGTTTTCTTCAGTTCCTTTTTGCCCCGCTCAGTCGTCCTATATGCCCGCTTTCCCTTATACCTTTCGCTTTTTATGTAATCTTTTCTTTTCAGGCGATATAAAACTGTCTTTAATAAAATAGTTCCTGGCAAAAATCCAAACCTCTCAAAAATCAATTTTCTGGCTTCTTCCTCGCAAACAACATCATCTTTTCCCAAGGCTAAAACATAAATCCACAAATTTCCCTCAGTATTTAATTTTTTAAATCTTTCAAAAGGCAACATAACTAATCATAAATTATCTATCGTTCGCGTTGACCTTTTATGAATTCTTCAACCATTTCTCTGGCTTTCTCGTCGGTAAACTGCTGAATCGGATGCTTCATAAAGTAGGCGGAGGGAGAGACCAAAACACCAGCAATGTTCCTGTCCAGAGCCAGTCTTGCCAAACGAATTGCATCAATGACGCAACCGGCTGAATTCGGAGAATCCTCAACAGAGAGTTTAAGTTCCAACTCAATCGGCACATTGCCAAACTTCCTGCCCTCAAGCCGGATAAAAGCAATTTTATTATCCTTAAGCCAAGGAACCCAGTCAGAGGGCCCGATGTGTAAATTGTCATAACTAAGACGTTTTGAAAGTTGCGACTCCACGCTTTCTGTCTTTGAGATTTTCTTTGATTTCAATCTTTTCCTTGAAAGCATATTGAGGAAATCGGTGTTTCCTCCAAAATTTAGTTGGTATGACTTGTCAATAATTACCCCTCTTTGGGCAAAAAGATGCGACAATGTCCGGTGGACAATCGTCGCTCCGACCTGAGACTTGATATCATCTCCAATACAGGGCAGGTTCTTTTTTTCAAACCTTTTTGACCATTTTTTTTCAGAACAAATAAAGACCGGCATGCAGTTGATAAAAGCGCAGCCGGCCTTAAGGGCGCAGTTGGCGTAATATTCAGTGGCTTTCTGAGAGCCCACAGGACAATAATTTATTAAAATCTCCGCTCTTGATTTTTTCAGTTCTTCAACTACATCAACCGGTTTCTGGCTGGCAGGCAAAAATTTTTTATCCTCGGGGTATTCCTTCATATGGGACGCTACTCCGTCCAAAACAGGACCCATTTTTACCTTCACCCCCATAGGGGGAACATCCCGACAGAAAATCTTTGTGCAGTTCGGAGGAGCAAAAATTGCCTTGCTTACATCTCTGCCGACCTTCCTCTTGTCAATATCAAAAGCCGCCACAACCCTAATGTCCGAAATTCTGTATCCAGCCAAAACATTATGCATTAACCCCGGAACAAGATTGTCATTTGAGTCAATGTCTTTGTAATAATACAACCCTTGAATTAAACTAGAGGCGCAATTGCCAATGCCGGCAATTGCCACGCGTATCTCTTTTCTCTTTTTTGAAGTTAAAATTTGCTTTTTCTTTCTTCTCATATTACAATTAGATGTGCTATATTATTTGACTAACAGACACAGATTAGGCAAGTAATTTGACCTTTTTTTGAGTATTTTACCATTGTAAAATAGTTTGTCAAGGTCTTTTATCAAGATTGCCGAGAGCTTGTCGAGGTTTGACCTCGACTCGCGAAATTATGCTACCCTTGGAACGACTCAAAAAATCAAATACTGCTGGAAATCTATGGCTTTATATTCTTTCCCTATTGGAAAAAAGGCCTCTCTACGGCTGGGAAATTCCAACTCTGATTGAAAAAGAATTCAACTTCAAACCGGGCAGGATTACCCCCTACCGGGTCTTGTACCGCTTGGAAGCCCAGGGCTTTGTCAAGAGCCAACTGGAAAAAAGAAGAAGGGTATATAAAATAACCCAAAAGGGACAGGAACAAATCAAAAAAGCAAAATTGTTTTACCGCTGGATTTTAGGTAAAATATGAAAAATCAAAAAATCGCCAAAATCCTAAGGGAGATAGGAGATATGTTGGAAATCAATGGTGTGGCGTTCAAGCCCCGTGCCTACCGAAAAGCAGCCCAGGCAATAGAAAACCTAAAAAAAGACATTGAAAAAATCTACAAAAAAGAAGGAATAAAGGGAATCAACAAAATTCCCGGAGTGGGAAAGAGCATTGCCGAAAAAATTGAGGAATACCTTAAAAAGGGAGAAATAAAATACTACCAAGAATTAAAGAAAAAAACGGCTATCAGAGACATTATTACCCACTATTTCAAAACAAAAGGGCTTAGCCTTTCCCAAATCAAAAAAAACGCCAAAAAAAGAAAAATAATTTATTCAAGATTCACAAAACCAGCCAAACAACTTCTGATTCTTGCCGGTTCGGTAGAAAAGGCAAAGGAAGCAATATCAAAGGTGGCTGAATGGGCAAAATCAAGAAATCTGGACTATGCCATTGAAACGGTCTTCAAAAAATGGTTAGAACTGGACCGACTGAAACCCAAGGAAGTGGTCAAAAAGCCCTATTTCCAAGGCAGGCCAATGGTCTGGTCAGAAACAAAAAAGAAATGGTATGTTATCTCTGACCAAGGCGAATGGCTTGAGTTCGCCGGCAAAGAATCTGAAATTGAATGGCGGATAAAATACTAATCAGAACTGGAGTTGCTTGGCTAAGCCAAGCAACGGAAGCCAAGTAATGGCCGGAAATCCGAAATCCTAAATGAATTTATCTCAAATCTCAAAATGCAAATCTCAAAATGACAATTCAAAATGCAAAATTTAAAAAAGAAGAGTTTATTAGGCGTTTAATTCGGTTTTCCATTCAAATTCTCAAATTTGCCGAAAAGATGCGAAAAGAAAGAATTCTTTGGTCAATTATTGACCAACTTATCAGAAGTGCCACTTCAATTGGAGCCAATGTTGTAGAAGCCAAATCTTCCAGTTCAAAGAAAGATTATATCCACTATTTTGAGATTGCCCTAAAATCAGCCAACGAAACCAAATACTGGCTAATTATTG
>Ga0190306_1000075_pt1 | contig 39387 bp, 28 predicted proteins | sample 48700734_MG_FD_161657 | JGI IMG/M metagenome (GOLD analysis project Ga0190306, IMG submission 161657) | Hydrothermal vent sediment bacterial communities from Southern Trench, Guaymas Basin, Mexico - 4870-07-3-4_MG | ecosystem: Environmental > Aquatic > Marine > Hydrothermal vents > Sediment ... | reverse complement strand
CACCTGATGTTAAGAAAAATGATGATGGTTATTACTTTGAATATAATATTCCTGATTCTATGGGAAGAATATCGGGTTTTTATGGTAATATGGCTGTTCTTGTCCGGGCTTATGCATATATTATAACAATGGGTGGTGATGGTTTAAAGCTGGCAAGTGAATACGCTGTTTTAAATGCCAATTATCTTAAGGAAAGACTTAAAAAGACATATCATCTTTACTATGACACCACTTGTATGCATGAATTCGTTCTTTCAATGAAAAAAATGAAAGAAAAATATGGTATTTCATCACTGGATGTGGCAAAAGGACTTCTTGATTATGGTGTTCATCCTCCCACTATTTATTTTCCTTCAATTGTGCCTGAATCAATGATGATAGAGCCAACTGAAACAGAATCAAAAGAGACTTTGGACAGTTTTGTGGATACTATGCTTAATATTTATGAAAAAGCAGAAAATGATCCTGAAGAACTTCATACTGCTCCGCATAATACACCTGTAAGGCGTGTTGATGAGGTATTAGCTGTTAAACAAGCTATTCTTAAGTGGACTGCAGAATAGAGGCAGGTATTCTTACTTAATTTAAGGGGAGGGCGGTTTATCGTTTTCCCCACTTTTATAAAATGGATGTTATATGGTATAATTATAATTATTTAACTGCAACCAAAGCCTGGTCGGGACTGCGTCCCTGCTCGGCAATGAGTCGTACCGGAAGGACGAAGTCCTGAGGAACGATCTCAGCAACCAAAGCCTGGTCGGGACTGCGTCCCTGCTCGGCTATGCAACCAAAGCCTGGTCGGGACTGCGTCCCTGCTCGGCTATGCAACCAAAGGAGTTTATTATGACTGATCTTAGTACTTCCTACATAGGGCTTAAATTGAAAAATCCAATTATTGCTGCCAGTTCAAGTTTGACATCTTCTTTGGATGGAGTTAAAAAATGTGAAGATGCCGGTGCAGGAGCTGTTGTCTTAAAATCTTTGTTTGAAGAACAGATTACCATAGATAAAAACAGAATGGTTGGGGGCATGAATTTTGATGCTTATACCGATGCTTATGATTTTTTTAATGCCACCAGTTCAGACTATTATCTTGATAAATATCTTGGTTTGGTTGAAGATGCCAGGGCTGCACTATCTATTCCTGTAATTGCCAGTGTAAATTGTGTTTCTACAGGACAATGGACTGATTATTCAGAACGTTTCGAAGCAATTGGAGCTGATGCTCTGGAACTGAATATTTTTATTCTTCCATCCAATATTGCGACAAGTGGGAAAGAAATAGAAGATTCTTATTTAAAAATTCTGGCAGATGTCAAAAAAAATATAAAAATTCCCGTTGCTGTTAAAATTGGTTATCATTTTTCAGGTATGGGCAATTTTATAAATACATTAGCAAAAAATGGTGCAGATGGAATTGTTCTCTTTAACCGTTTTTATAAAATGGATATTGATATAAATAAAATGGAGTTAAAAGCATCTCCATTATTAAGCGACCCGTCAGAAATTTTTCTGGCCCTTCAATGGATTGCTCTAATGTCAGGTGACGTTCCAGCTGATTTTTCCGCAACAACAGGAATCCATGATGCTGAGGGTGCCGTAAAACATCTTCTTGCCGGAGCGAAATCTATACAATTATGTTCTACATTAATGCAGAATGGTGTTAACCGTATAGCTGATATAAACTCTGGGGTTGAGAATTGGATGGAGACTAAAAGCTATTCTAAAATTTCTGATTTCAACGGCCTATTAAGCCAGGCAAATAGTACACACCCGGAATCCTATGAACGTTCACAGTTTATTAAATCGGTAGTTGGTGTTTTTTAATGGACTTTGATGATATAAGACCATATACCGATAAAGAATTACCGGTAGTTTTAAAAAAAATTATATCAAACAAGTGGCTTCTTGAAGGTGTTAGAAAGCTCTATTTTCCTAAATTACCCAAAATATTAATAAAACCAATTGATGTAATAATTTTTAAAATACTAGTGTTAAAAACATCAGGTATCAAAACTACTAATCAGTTTCGAAAAAAAATATCATTGGATCTTCTTGTTAAAAATCTTGTTAGAAATACAACTGCCGGTATAAGTTCTACAGGACTTGGCAATCTTGATCTAAAGAAAAAATATATATTTATATCCAATCATCGCGATATTGTATTGGATGCGGCATTTATGATTCAGGTACTTTATTCCTATGGGTTTAATTTTCCCCAGATAGCCTTTGGTGATAATTTAATGATAAATGAAGTTATTACAGATATTATCAGATCCAATAATGGAATAATTGTTAAAAGAAATTTACCCATGAGAGATCAGATAAGAGAATCTCTCAAGCTCTCTGCTTACATGTGTAAAGTTATTGACGAGGGTAGTTCTATCTGGCTGGCTCAAAGAGAAGGCCGGGCAAAAGATGGTCTTGATAACACAAATCCTGCTGTTTTAAAAATGTTATATTTAAGTAAGCGCAAAGAAATGAAATATTCCGAGTTCCTTGAAAGATATCAAATTGTGCCCGTTGCTATTTCTTATGAATATGATCCTTTGGACAGATCTAAGGGTTGGTCGATATACCGAAAGAGAATATATGGATTCCATATAAAAAGAAAATTTGAAGATCTTATTCATATATCCAGTGGGTTAAAGGGGTATAAGGGGCGAGTTCATTTAGCTTTTTCAAAACCTATTTTAGGGGAATTTAAAAATGAAAAAGAATTGGCTGTTTTTCTCGATGAGAAAATACATAAAAGTTATAAACTTTGGAAAACAAATTATATGGCATATGATATTTTAAATAAATCCAATAAATATAATAGTAAGTATACAAATAATGATGTAAGTAAATTTTTAAAGAGATTTAAGCGTTTATCTCATAGTATAAAAGAAATAGTTTTAGAGACATATGCCAATCCTGTAAAGAGTCTGGAAAAATACAAAATAGAGAATTAACAATTAATATGTCTTTCCAAAATAAATATAAAATAAGTTTTGCTATTGCTCTTGCTTTCCTCCTGTCTAATTGCAGCGGATCTGTTCCTGAAATTGGTCAGCTTGCATGGCAGATCAATTTTATACAGAAAGAGGAGGAATCTTCCAGTTATGTGGAACTTTCAGTTTTTACAATGGTAAGTGATGAAGATGGCATTACTGATATTGATAAAATATATATTATTAATGATGAAGCTGAATTGTTTTGGGTTTTGGATAGCAGCAACTGGAAAATGAAAGTAAACAGTAATGGTAATTGGCTTGGTTCAAATAGTATCAGAATGAACGATTATTCTAATTTACCAACTGGTACTTACAGAGTGTTAGTAATTGATAAAGCAGGAGAGAGAGATAGTCGTAAATTCTATATATCTACCAAAATGCTGAATTCAATCAAAAGTAATTCATTTCCAAAAATATTAATAGATGATTCTATTCAGGTGGATTCAAAATTTCAGGATAATACATTATGGGTATATGATGAATCTATGGAAATACTGAAAAAATATGAAATAGAGTCTGGTGAAATAAATGCGTCCTTAATAAACACTGATACATCAAATAAAGCAAGGTGGATTAGTATTTATTCATTTGATTCAGAATCAGGAACAGGGTTAGTAAAGGGGCCTTATTCATTCAATAATTAGTAATTCAAAAAATTAGGTGAAAAATTTCTTTATTATTAGTACGACCTGCTTAAAATATGATTTACCATATTTTGAAGAAAAACTGACAGCTGCTTCCTGAAGTGTAAAATTATTTTTGTTATTGTTTTTTAATTTATCCCAGTGTTTAATAATCCACATATACAAATCCCCTTCTGTTCTACCCGGGAATCTTGAAAGTATGCGTTCTTCTCTGACGATCTCTATAATTGGTTTATACAAGTTATTATACCATGATTGTCCGGCTTTAATAAAAGGGATTTCATCTTTACTATCCTCATTCAGAAAATATTTATGACCCTGAATATGCCGGAGAATTTCATAAAATCTGCCTGGAGCTGTAAAATCCAGTTCTTCAGGATTCAAAATTAAAGATAATTCAGTTTCTGAGAAAACACGTTTTTTTTCGTATTTAATTATTTCTTTTACAATTTCATGTTGTGTCATACCAGGCGTTAATGTTATTTCTGTATCAAGGCGAATAACCTCTGCATCAATACTCATTACACCCTGAAGTTTTGCAACGGATACTCTATGATTTCCATCTCTCACAAAATAAGAACCGCCTATTTCATAGAGTTTTATAGGTGGAAGTATAACTGATTTTAAATGAGCCTTATCAATACTTTCCCATCTATTTCTTATAAACTCTTTTTTGGGAAGGAAAGTACGATTAAAATCATTATATCTGCCTTCACTTCCAATAATTAAATCTATATCAACTGTTTTCATTCCCAAATAAGTTTCAGATTTAGGTTTTATAAGTTTTTTGATATCTTCGAGAGAAAGCAAATTTTGCTTTTCAGGAGTCATCGCATGGAGAATATGAGAAATAGTAGCTTTGGATCTGGCTTTGTTAAAATCATCTCTTGCCTGGTAATTTATATAGCTTGTATTATTGTTATCTATCATGGTATCTCGATATTTAAAATTATATGTTCAAATATATTAATTATTTTAGTATTTTTAAAGGAGAATTCCCGTTGGGCATTAATATCATATAAATGAATATGCCCATGTAGTAAATATTTGGGTTTAAAAAGTTTTATAAAAGTTCTAAATACTTTAAATCCCTGGTGGCATCTGTCATCTTTATCTCCAATTCCCCAAGGTGGAGCATGGGTTAACAGTATATCAAGCCATCTGCCATAAATTAACCTATTAAATATAAGGAAGGGAATAAGTTTTAGTATTTTGAAAAACATACTTAGTTCAGAGAATTGATTTGCTCCTCCATTGTAGATTCTGCTTCCTCCCAGGCCTGCTATCAATATTGATTTGATCTTTTTAACTTTGTCACCCACATAAGTAGCACCATAACTCTTTTGAAAACCTATGATTTGCCCTGCATTTGGTGGATATAAATTGGAATCAATTTTTCTATATTTAGAGAGTTTTTTTAGATTATGATTTCCAAAAACAAATAAAAGTGGTTTATTCAATGAACTAACAATATAACCATAGTAGTCCATATCAAGATCTCCTGCACTTAGAATTAGATCAATGTTACCAAAACGCTTTTTTATATTGCTTGAGTAAATAAGGGGATCCACTTTATCTGATATACATAGAACTTTTATTGTTTTCATGGTTACTTTTTAGATCTCATTGTTTTAGCAATTGCATTAAAATCTATTTTCTTTAATTCTTTCTGTAGTTCTTCTTTTCCAAGGAGGTCGATTGGTCGGTTTTCTGAGTATTCCTGTGCTTTTCTGGAAAAATTAGAGCTGGCAACAATAATACTTCGGGAAACATTTAGAGCTTTCATTTTTTCATGTATATCCCGTACAGTCCTGTCTGAGACAATTTCCGGTACTCTTAGATACCAGATAAGTTTAGGCATCTTTCGTGCGCCTCTCCATTTACTGTCTCCCTCAACTGCTATTATTTGACACCCATTTTGAATGTCAGAAAGTTCAGTAATATTCAGATCCATGGAAGCAGTAAGAGCTTTACATATTTGCTGAAATTCCTTGGTACCGGAAGTGAGGAAATCTTTCATTTTATCATCTGATCGTAGTTCCTGATATTGACTTAGCTTCTCAGCAACATCATTAAAATTAGGTTTTTTTGAGTATATTTCTTCCCATTGATCTATAGCACTTTCAAAATCCCTTTCCTGTTCATGACAGGCTGCAAGAAAATATCTTGCATAAAGAGTTTCAGGTGCAGAGGCATTTGTAGTTAATTTTATCCCTCTTTCCAGTTCCACTATGGCTTTATCAAAACTTTTTAGACTCATGTAACATCCACCCCTTTCAACTAATGCCTTAATCTTAAAACTTTTATCTCTGCTGGCTTTTTCGAAAGAAAGTAAAGCCGGAATATATTCATGATTATTTTTCTGGAGTTTACCAAGATAAAAATATGCTGCATATAGGTCTTGTTTATATTTTAGTGCTGCTTCAAATTCAGCTTTTGCTTCTACATTTTTTTTGTTTTTATATAAAATATAACCAAGACTATAATGGGCTTCACTAAGTCGTGGATCAAGTTGAATGGCTTTTCGATAATACTGGCTTGCCTTGTCTGCTTTATTTCGATTTTCAAATAATTTACCCGCTCTAAAATAGTATTCACCCTTTGTAGGCATCAACTTAATTAATAGTATAAGTTCTTTTAATGCTTCTTCCGGTTGATTGAATTGTTCAAATAGTCCGGCAATTAATAAGCGGAACTCATTTTCTTTACAATATCCCCCAAAATTTCCTATTTGATTTATTGCTTTTAATTCCATAAGAGCTATTTCGGGTTTATTTTGTGCAATATAGGAATTGGCGAGTAAAAAATGTGCTTCGACATTACGTGGCTCTTTTTCAAGAATTTGCTTTGCTATACGAACAGCAGAATTATGTTTACCTTGTTTTTGGTAATTATGAACTGTGGTAAGTCTTTTTGGAGCTAATACAGACTTCATAACAAAAATTGTAATAACTGCTACTGCAATTCCGATGATTAAAACTAGAACAATAATAAGGGGCATACTCTTCTCCTTTTATAAGATTAATGAGAAAATTGGATACTGTCAAACCATTAGGGGGCAAAAAAATTAATCTGAAAATAAGATTTATAATTATTCTATGCTTTTATGCTGTTTCAGGTACTTTTGCAAGTACTGGTGATACAGAATTATCCTCTGGAATAGATTTTTTTCTAAATAATAAACCAGAGGAAGCTGCTCCCTTGTTTGAAATTGCTCTTAAAAAAGATCCTGGAAGCAATAAAATTTATAATTATCTTGGTATTGTTTATGAACAACTGGGTGAAAATGGTAAAGCTGTTGAAATTTATAAGAAAGGCCTGGACGTTGCAGGAGATTTAAAATCAACATTCCTTACCAATATTGCAAATAATCTCTCTGTAATGGGTAATTATGAAGATGCAATAAAATATTACAGTAAGTCTATAGATATTGATAATAATGGAGATGCACTTCGAAACCGTGCTGGTGAATATTTGCGGAAACAATTGTATAGCGAAGCTTTGAGTGATTATAAGCTGTATCTTGCTAAAGAGACAAATCCTTATCAGAAAGATGATATCAAAAAAGTAATTGGACTGCTCGAAGCTAAATTGGATGAACAGGCTCGTAAGCAGCTTGAAGATGAACGGAAACGCCTGGAAGAAGAAGCCCGGCAAAAAGAATTATTAAGCCAGGTAATGGATTCCCTGAATTCAGCAGGTAGTGATACTACTAATCTATCTGCCGGTACTGAATCTGTAGAGGATTATACTACTGACTTTGATATTGTAGAATAATCTGGGGCTGGTCGGGATTTCGTCCCTGCTCGTTCTATGCAACCTTAGGAGGTAATATGAGTAAAAAGAAAATATTAATTTCTGCTGCTGTGTTAGTAATAATAATCTTACTAACTGTCGTGGGTTTTTATATAGCAGGAAAGTCTTCAACTAATGAAGCAGATATGAAAGCACAGAATACTCTTAGACTTGCCGGAGAATATGCTTCAAGTGGTGAGTATGATATGGCTTTGAACTTAATTAATTCACTACTAATTGAAAATGCGGATAATACGGATGCCAGATCCCTGAGAGATGAAATTATCGCTAAGAAGAAAGATCAGGAGGCTTCAGATAAACTTCTTAAAGATAAAAAGGAAGAAGAAGCTAAGAAAGCTCAGGATACACTTGCTCAAAGCCTTTCTGAGCTTGGGAATACCATTGAAGATTCTTCTTCTATTTCCATATCTCAGGCTGATGAAGCCGTCCGAAGGGAAGCAGAGTTAAAAAAACTGGAAGAACAAAGACTCGCAGCTGAAAAAAAGCGTAAAGAGGATGCGGCAAGGCTTGCAGCTTTAAGCCAGGCAGAAAGAGATAAAGCAGAAGAAGTAAAAAAGCTCATTCAAACAGGAAGAGATCGTATGCAGGAGGATCAGCATGCACAGGCCAGAGGTTTTTTTAAAGAAGCCCTGGGGCTGGATCCTGATTCTGCAGAAGCATATGCGGAGACAGGAGAGTCTTATTTTCAGGAAGATGAAAATAGTCAGCCGAATATAAATAAAGCTGTTGAATATGCAAATAAGGCAATTGTAAAAGATAAGAACCTTTGGATACCTTATGAAACTTTGGGAAAAGTTTATTCAAAACAGAATCAATGGGATAGTGCTGTTGATGCATATACTACAGCTGCCCGGCTCAACCCTGAAAAAGCAGATTTGCTTTTTGAATTGGGCAAAGCCCAGTATCGTACAAAAAACTATGATGGGGCACGGCAATCCTTTGAGGCCTGTATACATATAGATCCTACTCATGAGAAAGCATTTATGAATTTAGGTTATACCCAGAGGCGTCTTGGAAGTGCCTCTTCTGCCTTCAAGGCATTTGAAAATGCTGCATCATTAAATCCAAAAAATGCTGCTGCTTTTTACCAAATGGGTAGTTTAAAAAAAATATCCGGAGATAAAAACAGTGCTGTAAAATATTACAGAAAAGCCACCAGCCTTGATTCAACAAAGGCTATATATTTTGGATCTCTGGCTGTAGTTTTATCTGAAATGAAAAATTATCAGGAAGCAGAGAAATCATATGCAAAGGCTCTTGAACTGGATAGTACAAATGCCGTAACAAACAACAACATGGCACTAACAAAATTAGAGCTGGGTAAAGCTTCTGAAGCATTAACATATTCAGCTATGGCTGTGCAGTTGAAACCTGAATCAGCAGAATATCTATATACCCTTGGGAATGCCAGTGAAGCTACCGGAAATATTGAAAGTGCAATAAAAGCTTATACTACAGCTATTTCAAGGAAACCTGGATATATTCTTCCTTTAATTAATTTAGGTAAAATATATGATGACAAGGGATCATATGATATTGCCCTGGAGTATCTGCTCAAGGCATATAAGCAGGATCCTGAATCGATGGAGATAAATAATAATCTTGGGAATGTATATTTACATTCTGAACTATATAAGGACAGTATTAGTCATTATAAAAAAGCTCTTGTAAAAAAACCTAATGCAACTCTTATGAGGTATAATCTCGCACTTGCATATATAGAAATAGATGAAAAGGATAATGCAATTTCTACTCTTGATCAGCTTATGAAAATTGACCCTTCTTATTGGGATGCCTATTATACCCTTGGAAAACTTTTATATACGAATAATGATCAGGAAAATGCTAAAAAAATCTTTAAGGCACTCCTTAATAAAAATCCAAATTATGATAAAAAAGAAGAAATAGAAAAACTGCTATAGAGCCGCTTTCAGAACTATAACTGATTACCCTGGAAAGGTATTCCAAGCGGCTCAAAATGCAGGAAATTGCTAAACTCTCCGAGTTTTGCAATTTCCTCTATAATCTGCCGACAAAATGAAACAATTCCTCCCGGGAGACCTGAAACCAAACTGGTCTTCCGTGAGGACATCTTGCGTTTTTGAGCTCCATAGTCTGCTGTATTAAGTTAACTGCTGTTGTATTATCCAGAGTATCCCCATCTTTTATGGCAGATTTACAGGCTATATCAGCGTATAAATCAGCTTCAAGATTGGAAGCTGATCCAGTTTGTGATTTAATAAAATTAACTATAATATCTTCCTTTCCTGTACATAGTTCAGGTACAGAGATAAGCTGCCATCTAAAATCACTCAGTTTTTCTACAGAGATTCCAATGTTTTGGTACTCCTTCAGATTTTTATGGAATAACTCATCTTTTGACTTTTCCAGTTCAAAAAGGAACGGAATAAGTAAGTCCTGCTTCCTGTGTTTTTTTGACCTTAATTCGTTGTATAGAATTTTCTCATGAGCTGCATGCTGATCAATAAAATAAAAATTAGTATCTATTGAAGCAAGCAAAAAGAGTTTGAATAACTGACCCATATATATAATTTGATGTTCCCTTGTTTCTTCTTTGCTATTATTAAAATTAGTTTTGTCATTAATTGTCGTTGAATTTTGTATTTTTTCTATTATTGTATTTCTACGCTTGTCTGTTTGAATGGTATCTGCTTTATATAAATTATTTTTTTCCCGGAACATATTGTTAAATTCAGAAAACCCGACTGAAGGAGTATATTTATCCATACTTTTTTTGTAATTGTATTCAAAGGTCGATAGAAATGATTTTATTAGATCCACAACAGAATGGTGTATTTCGGGTAGGTTAAAAAATCTTGCTTCTTTTTTTGCCGGATGAATATTAAAGTCTATTAATGCAGGATTTATATCAATAAACAGAAACAAAACAGGATAGTTCCCTCCTGGCATAAAAGCGGAATAGCCATATTCCACAGCCTGAACCAATGCAAACTCATTTATTCGTCTGTTATTTAGAAAGATCTGAATATAACGCCTGTCTTTCCTTTTAAGGGCAGGATCACCTGCTAAAATTCTTAATTTATAATCCTTATGTTCTGAATATGTCTCATAAATTAATTGTGGATTGAATAGATCCGGATATGCAGATAATAATCTTTCTTTTAATGTTGCAGCCGGCAGAAAAATTTTAAGTTTATTATCTGAATAAAATCTGAATGAAATATCCGGAAAAGGCAGAGCTTTTTCAATTAATGTTTTTTTACATGCTGTAGCTTCAGCTGAAGGTTTCTTTAGAAACTTTTTTCTTGCAGGAATAGAATAAAAAAGGTCGGAAACATCAATTACAGTTCCCTCAGTTCCAGCTGCCCTGTTTAGTGATATTAGCCTGGAACTGTGTACTGTTAGTTTGTTTGGCGGACTATTTGCTAATTTGCTTATTATTTCCAGTCTTGAGCATGCTGCTATACTGGATAGAGCTTCTCCTCTAAAACCCAAAGTAGTTAATGTATCCAGATCTTCCATTCTACCTATTTTGCTGGTGGAATATGGAAGATAGCATATTTTCATATCTTCCAGGGACATTCCTGTTCCATTGTCGACTACTCTTATATGTTCTGTTCCTCCACCTGTTATATAAAGATCAATTTTGGAGGCTCCGGCATCGATGGAATTGTCAAGAAGTTCTCTTACAATAGAAAACGGCCGGTCAATAACTTCACCGGCCGCAATTCGAAGTGAAACAGAATCCGGAAGAATTTTAATTCGACCGGATGTTTTTTTTATACTCATTAAAACAGCTTACTAAAAACCAATCCTTGTTTCAATAGTTATTACAGGAATCATTTCCGGGTTACCATTTTTATACTGAATAACCCCATCTATGGATTTGAGACTCGTACCCACTACAGCTGCAAGGCTTAGAGTTGGAGCAATTGGGTAAACTAATTCCCCTGTAAAGGATGTATATGCATCAAAGAGTTTCAGATCTGCACCTTCTCCTTCTTTAAGTAGTGTTGGAATAAACATGGTTCTATGGTATGCAATGGATCCATAAACATCAATTACAGGTATTGTTCCAGGCAGAATTGAAACTTCAAAGAGAAATTCATCATTATCTGATGGTCCATCAGAACTCCAAGGCCACATGTAACCCAGTTTTGCATTAACTTTGTCAAAGAGTGTAAATCCCCCTTCTCCATATATACCCATTACCTTTTGGTTGTAGTCAGGGTTTGAAGTATCTGCAAGATACTCATTTATATCATCAATGTATGTTCCACGTAATCTTTCATAGGATGAATCAAAAAATGACGGTTTAAAAACACCATCAAAATATCTGTATTCCAGTCTATAATCAATGAATAAAATATTCCCGAATAGTCCGGCATTCCACCCAAAATTTCTAAAATTATTAAATGAGAAACCATCAGCGGATGTGTCATACATCATTTTGTATTCCATTTCTCCATTTATATATGGGAGCATTCCGGCAATATCAGAAAAGAAAATAAAGGATAAAACATCATTTTCCATAAGAGGAAAGTCAATATCTGCTGCTGCAGTTAGAAAAACTGTGTCTGAATAACTTGTGTTTAAACTTGATGGGTCAATAGAGTTATCAGGATTTATATCGACAACAGAGGACAACCCTAAAGCCAGAGATCCTATAGGTTTAACGTATGTTCTGAAACCAAAAATTTCGGGGTTAGCAAAATCATTAACGATCGTTTCAATACCTAATTTTTTACCTTCCAGGCCTAAATTTAAACCAACCCGTCTAATAGCTGGAAAATCCTTATCATTTGCATAATCCCTCATAAGGATACCATGTCCCAGAGTAACACTGTTAATATTTCCTACTTTGAAAAAGAACGGATCTCTCTGTTTTCCCCATTCGATATACCTTATTTTCAAAAATAGATCCGAAAGGGCATCCAGCGCCATATCTTTGTAACCTTCCTTATCAAATCCAAAGGACCATTCATTATTTCCATCAGGATGGTACCAGTCATCTGGATCAAAGAGATCAGTTTGGTATACTACAGGAAGGTAAAGTGAAAGTTTAAGTTTCCCCATGTTGAAAGTCGGTTGTACAATTGCTTTGGAGTAAGTATCTCCGTCTATTGTTACTGTTCCAATTTCAAGGCCGAGAATATCACTTAGAGCTGAAAGGAAGGCGGAATGAGCCGCTTTCTCTTTTGTTGGTTCAGGTTTTTCTTTAGCTGTCTCTGTCTCAGTACTGCTTGTCTCAGTACTGCTTGTCTCTGTTTTTTCAGCTTCACTAATCTCAGCTCCATGTCCGGGAACTGTAGCAGGATCAAGTTTTTCGAAGATTACATCTTTTACCAGATTGTTCATCTGTTCGGTACTTGCCTGTAAAGCCTGAAAAACTTCTGCAAGAGCATCTGCCACCATACCTGAACCCAGTTGTATTTTCTGGTTAGTTGCAATATTTGTATAATCAATTAAGCCCTCTACAACAAAAGCTTTTTCTTCGCTTCCGGGAATAGAAATTACACCAAAATCAGTTCCTCTTATTCCTGCTACTGTGGATGGTGTTTTTATCTGATATCTTTCACCTATTCCCGCTCGTGCTGCAATAGCATGAATTTTTCCGGAGATAAGGTTGAAATTGTTTGATTCCTCAGCTGATTTCTGAAGATTCTCAATAGTAAATACTGTGTAGTTTGAGAGCTTTATAATAGATCCGTTTGGATCAAGTCTAATTTCTGCTCCTGTTCTGTTTGTTCTTATAGTATCTCCCACCTGAAGATCCATGCCATAATAAATATCGTTTAGAATGGTACCGTCAGAACCTGTAATTTCAAGCTCCAGGTCATCATCATAATATTCCAGTATTGCAGCTGGTGTTCCATACTGGGCAAAAAGACTGAAAGATACTAATGTCAGTATCAATATAATAAATATTTTTTTCATATTCTAACCTCCTAATATAAGCTTATTGAAGTAGATAATTTTGACGTAGTATCCCAACCACCGGTTTCCGGAACATAACGCAGATTGTATCCAAGAGTTATTACGGCAGGTCCTGTTTTATAATTAATATTTGCTCCGATTACTGCATTGTCAGGGTCTATTAAATCGTCCAAGTTTTCGATATACCTCTTATCCCAGCTTGCATCAAAGAAAAATCCGGGAATTAGTCCTTCTCCTACTACTAATACAGATCTTAGGTGCGGATATGTTGTTGGTTCTCCGGAAGTTCTTTTGAATGCACCGTCAACTGTAGTATTAAATTCAAACATACCGTCCAGGAAAGAAAATCCCAGATTAGTCATCCATCCATTATAACCGGCAATTTTTGAACTGCCATTGTAAACTTCATATTTTGCTTCTCTGTAAAGATCATAGACAGAATCAAAATAGAAAGGCATAAAATTATCTCCCAGAAATAAGGCATTTAAACCATAGTTTATAAAACTAAAAAGTTTCCCTCCAACTCCCAGTAATTCCCCCGAACTAGTAGTCGTTTTTGCATCTGAAGCAGGTTGAAATGCAATATCACCGAATAAGGCCAGAGAAATAACATTATTTGCAACTATTGGCTGCTTAAAATCTACTCCGTAGATTGATACTGTATCAGGTGAATAGGTAGTTATTCCATCATTCAGAGTAAAGTCGTACAGTGCATTTGGATCTCTGTCGAATGCAGCTGTTGTCCCAATCTGAAGATCTTTAATTATTGGTAATTCCAGGGATGTTAGTGGGCGAACATATAGTCTTGTTCCAAATACATCCATTTTTGCCAGGTTGCCTGTAAATGTCTCAATTCCAAGATATGGAAAGTTAAATAGCTTACCGTCAAGATCGAGAGCCATCCCTACTATTCTCTTTTCCGGAAGGAAGTTTGTATTTGAGTAATTACCCATAATAAATCCATTCCCAAGGGTACCATCATCAATCGAACCTATTTTACCAAATAGAGAATCTCCTTTGTGGCCATATCGAATATATCGGAAAATTGGCAGGTATATATCCCAGAAAGACCGGTTGGATGATGTAGTCCAGTCCTGCTCCCTGAAATCGAAATTTCCATTCCCATCATCAAAACGATAATGAAAGGTTAGATCCAGCCCAATTCCAAATTTCCCAAAAGAAAAATCCGGATTAATTGTCAGCATCTGGTATGAAACAGGAGTACCTGCCTCTGTAATGGATTCTGCTCCAATTTCCAGATCCATTGCAAAATTAAAACCTGTATCTTCCCCCTCAGCACTGAATGCAGGGATAACCAGTATAGTTACAATAAATAATAAAAATATCAATCTTCTTAAACGCATAATATCTCCTTTGATTGTTGAGCATCAACGGTTGCATTTCTGAGCAGTAACGAAGTTGCAACCAGCCTTTACCAACTCAAAGTATACACCAAACTAAATAAAAAAAACAGATATTTAAAACGAAAAAGATATTCTAAAATGTTAGTTTTGCAGATACTCCGGTTTCCAATCCCAAAAGATAATATTTTATAGAGCTGTCTGAGTCTTCAATATTTTTTTGATCTATTCCAAGTCCTGCAAAAATTGAGATATTCCCCCTATCCTTAAAAATAAGATTCGTAGAATGATTTAAAGTAAGAGTAATAGTAGATGTGTTTAAGCTATAATCTGAAGATGTAGACCATGTAATTTTTTCACTGTGTTCAAAATAGGGTTTACTATCATTTTCTGTACTCTGAAAAACTGGTATTTTTATTACTTTGTCAGGGATAACTTCCCAAATATAGGAAGCTGTTATATCATTTTTCCATATTACAGGAAGCCAGGAAAAGTTTTGGTTACTTTCAAGCTGAATGGTATCCTGTTTGTTTATGTTTAATTTTAGAAAAAGAATATAATTTAAATTAAAAACAGGGTCAGTAAAAATCTTTGTTGTGTAGTTTCCAAAGGCTCCTGCCAGAGTTAGTATATTTGTAATTTCCTCGGTTTGATACCATTTGAATAGGGGATTGGTTCCCAGTTTTCCAAAGATATTTAAAGCTGTTGCTTTTGATTCCAGTTTAATATTGATGCTGTCAGTTACAGAATCAAAGTCTCTGTTTAAGTTTCTTGAAAAATTAAAACTGAAAGTCGAGGGCATGAAAATATCTTTGACACTTGAACCCGGTAATCGTGAAAAAACGAGAGAAAATTCAGGTGTATAACCAGCACTTTTTTCTTCTGTTGTACTGTCTTTAAACTGGGTCCCAAAGTCTGGGAAAAATATTTCCCATAGGGGAATTCCTTTATAATAATAACTTTGTGCTCCAAGATTCTTAAATGATTCTTCTGAATCAGTAAAAAAGTTGTTATCTGCAATTAGATATCTGCTGTTACTTATTGTTTTTTTGTATTCCGGAGTAAAATTCCACTCATTTTGACTTTCCTGATTAAAAGAATATTTTGCATTTATTGATAGTGATTGATTTGAGGCAAGTTCCCGAACATCAATTCCGGAAGCATTACTTCCGAAAATTTCGTTTATTTCCAATTTAACTGATTTAAATCCTATAACAGGCTTAATATTAATACTTGTGTTTCGATCATTCAGGCCTGCAGAAGGAATAAAAAGTGAGTAGGATTTAGCAAACTTTTCTAATAAATTCATATTATCATAAGGTGATCCCTTACTTGTCATCGTAAAGGCAGCACTGCTGGTTAGACTGGAATTATATTTTAATACTGTATTTGAAGATATACCCCAGTTTCTAATTAAATTTTGAGTACTGTATGAGGAATCTCCTGAAATAAGAATAGATGAATTTAAAAAATTTGCTTCGATGGAGCTTTCTCTCATGGTAGATGATGTAAGGGGTAGATTGATTTCACTATAACTGTCTTTTAATATCAGGCCGTTTTTAAAGAAAGGAATTGATACGGACAGAGCAGGGGAGGTGAAAAGTTCGGTTTCCTGCCATTGAAGATTAAGTGCTCCATTTATGCGTATAGCCAGAAGAGAAATTGCTGCATCCGATGCTGTATAAATCGTAGAGTCGCTGTTATTTGTAAAGCCTGATGCAAAATTTTTGCCGGTTATACTTGAGGAATTACTAAAATTAAAGTTGCTTAATATTGGTGTATCTTTATATTCAATTATTGTGCCTGGTTTTTTGTAGTTAAAAACTGTACTGGCAGCTCCGCTGACGCCTATTACAGGATCCTCAAGAGATACTTCGTCAATGAGGAGAGTACCTGCACCGATAGTGCAGTTAGCAGTTAGAGAAAGACGGTTAACATCTGATGCATTTGAATCATTTTTAAGCCATATAATATTACCTGGAACTGATCCATCGGCAGTGATTTTACCATTCCTGTAGTCAACTGTATATTTTATCCAGTTAGCAGAACCTAAAACAGGTACAAAATTTACAGAAATACCTTTACCAGAAGGGTTAGTCAGTGAAAACGTTAAGTCTGAAGGATCTGAGTCCGGTGTTTTCATGTAAAAACTAATTTTATTGTAATCTGACAGGTCTGCTGGTTCCGTAAAACTTGTAGCCTTCCACATTCCTGATGTATCCCAGTTTATCTCTGCTACATTCTGTGCTCCAGCAGATGTTGAAAATATGCTTACCTCCGGGTAGTTTGTTGTTAAAAGGGGAGTAGGGGTGCTTGTATATGCTTCATTAACTTCCTTTGCTGTTACCAGCTGTTCTGTATCAGGGTTTGTTACAAATGACGAACCATTGAAAGAAATGTCTCCTACAAGAAGACGTCCGGTTGCTGTAGAAGCGGCATTTTCAACAATAATAATTTCAAATCCTGTTACTGCCCTTAGTTTTTCCCGGTCGGAAGGAGAAAAATTTAATGTGACAGTCTGCCAGTTTGTACCTGGAGCTGTAAAATCAGTAATTTCTGTTTTAGTCAAAATAAGATCACTTTGTTCTGTATCCAGAATTGAATTACCATTTAAATCTTCTGTGTCAAGCTGATTGTTCCCTCCATTACCATCAGCCTGTACGCCAATTATTTTTGCAGTACTCTGACCATCATTAAAAATAAATCCTGTGTCATAACTGGAGGTTTCTTTATCAAGGTTTAAATCATTATCCAGATCCTCAGCTAATTTACCAACTCTTATATAGATTTTGGTACTACCAGTTTTATCAATATCCTTCCATTGTAAGGTCATAGATTGTGCCGATGATAGATCTATTGCATCCGAGCCCAAAGAAATTGGTATCCGGCCTCCGATCCATTCATTTGCCGACAAATTATAATCAATAACTGCGGCATCTCCATCAATCTCTGCAGAAGCTATATACGGTCCTATTCTTGTTTGTGTGTCATAGTCGTAAATCTGGTTTAAAGGTATTCCCTGCCAGTTGTATGCTTTGAGTGTACTTGATCCAGTTGAATCATATTCATGATAATCTTTATAGATAAGTTTGCCTCTGTTTGCAGCATTTAGAACTTCAGCAATATCTGTTTCAGGTATAGCAGCAGGATAGAGATAGTTAGCTGATACTGGTACAGAAAATCCGCTTTTATTCATTCCCGCCAGCCGAAGAATACCTGTTGTATTCGGACTGTGGACACTTATTCCTGCATCCAGACGGATATCAAAGTTGTTACCCTTGTATGATAGTCCCGCTGTCCCCATAAGAGAGCCTGATGCCTCTCCGGGATGTTCAATATATTTGGAATCCAGAATATTCCACCGTAGACCGGCACCAGTTTCCAAAAATAAATTATCCGTAAAGTTGAATTTGCTGCCCAGAGCTACAAGAAGATCCCCTGTTAATTTACTTGTAGTCATTGTTCGGTAGCTGATTCCGATAATTGCGTCTGTCGGGACGGGAAATAAAAAGTTTACTGTTCCGGAGTCCGGGTTAAATGTATATCTGTATTCATCATGACCGTTAAATTTTACGGATACAGAACCTTCGAGAACATTATCGCCCAGATAGTAGCTGCCGGTCGGAAACAGTTTTTGGATAAGAAGTTCTTTATCGGAAGGAGTTCCATTTAATTCTTTGTCAGGCTCGTATATAAGGCTGTCTGCATTAATACTTGCGGCAAATGGATACCTGTTTGCAGGATCTCTAAAAGAATCTCCATTATATAAAAATCTGACCATATAATCTTCAAAGGTAGTGGACATATCAGGGTTTTCCCCGTTAGACAAACCTATATCAACCAGATTAGCTTTGAATAAACCCGGATTATCGGGTATTAAATATGGCAGGGAATAAACACTTAACATTTCAAAAGGGGAAAAAACTCCTGGTTCGTACAGTAACAAGGCATAATTAGGGGAACCATTCATTGTAAGATTTCTGTCAGTCATATTCTGTCCCAGATAATTGCTTACATTCCAATCAAAATCAGCCGTTGCTGTAATATCAATTTTACCTGAAACATCTCCTGCAAAAAAGTTTTTCCCTAAAGTTCCATCGCCGACAGTAGCTCCTTCTTTTGTATAATGTACAGCAGCTCTTACAGTTAATGGTTTTCTAAAAAAAACAATTCCCTCTTCTGCAGATATAATGGCATCATTACTATCTGCAAGCCTATAGTTATGGGTTCCATCAGAGTAAATGCCATTACTATCTTCGATATAGACAAGTAAATTATCCACATTATCATCCGGGAGAATAAAATATCTTCCTTTTACATAATCTGTAAGGTTTACTCTTAAAGGGTCAACTTCATTTTTCCCAATATAATTTTTTACCTGTAATTCTGCCGGATCATACCGTACCATTAACTGATGTTCGGATTTATCAGTCTTAAATAGTGCCATTCCTCCCATGGAATCGGTGGATGCCTTTGGTATACTCAAGTAAGAATAGTCCCCAAACCCTATATCCGTATTTCCAATTCTAACACTTTGCAGAAAGTTATCTTCTATAGATTCATAACCAAAAAGAATTGTATTAAGTTTATAATCATCTATAAAGGATGTTTCGAAAAAATAACTATTTAAAAGCCAGAGAGAAATTACTATATCCGGTTTATGAACAAGCTGAAGTCCTGATATCATGGCTGGGAAAGTACTTTCTTTTATACTCTTATCCTCAGAATTCCATGAAAATCCAAATCCTCCGGTAATGTTTGTTTCCCATGTTCCCAGTACATACAGGTCTACATCTGTTCCCCCTGGACTAATTGAAAAAATCGATGAAGGAGCCTCTTCTTCCGGTAGAAGTATTGTCTGGGAAAAGAGCGAATGAGTAATTATTAAAATTATAATAAAAAATAGTATTCTATATTTAATCATTGTGTTATTCTTACTTATAAATACTCTATCACAGGTAGATAAAAATAAAAATGAGTGAAGAAAGAGATCAGGCAAAAATATTTCTAAGCAGGCTGCTTGCAAATCCCACATTGTTAACACTGAGTCCTCTGCAGAAAGAGGAACATATTTTAAGTTTTCTGGAAGTTAATTCCAAACAGCTTTTACCCACTCTCTCTTCAGAAGCCTTTTTCCCGGGGTACTCATGGTCTGCAATTTATAATCTCCTTGTTCGTAAATTAAAAGAAATAATTGATGAGTCACTGTTTCCCGGTATTCAGAGACAATTGTATGAAAAAATTGATTTGGGGTTTTTATCTATTCTCAGTCAGAATAACCGGTCTCAGGAAACAGTTAAGCAGGAAATACTGAGTTTTATTAAGAAAATATTATTGGTTCATGAGGGAAGAAGAGATTTTTCGGGTAGTTATAGTGCTGTAACAAATCAAATAGCCCGAAAATATATGGATAGGGTTTTTTCTACTCATTCTTATATTCATTTTGAATTAACCAAGGTTCAACGATTAAAAATGAATAAAGATGAAATTGTTAATATGATTAATATTTCTCTATTTTTACGACCGGCTATTTATGTTTTTAGTGCCAGTATGAACAAGGATAGTTCCAGTGGCATTATTACAAAGTCTTTTGCTGAAAAAGTAGAAGATTCACTACTTAAAGAGATTCCCTCTTTACCAGAAGAACTGGTTAAAAGTGCAGTCAGAAGTAATCTTTCTTTCGAAGATCATAAATATTTACAGGCAACCTCCCGTTTAACTTCTATAATAAATTTTTTATCAAGATCTTTAAAAGCAGATATGAAGGTTGACCGTGGAGCTTCAAGTCCTGAAAAGAGCTGGTTTAGTATAGCAAGAAAAAATTATAAATATTTTGGATGGGATATAAAAATGCTTGACGAGCTTTATAGATTTTCAGCTGAAAATAATTGGTAGGTGGAGTTATGCAGAGTAAAATAAAAAATTTTGTAGAATCAATAGTTGTTATTGTAATATTTTTGGTTTTAATTCAAACTTTTCTTGATGATTATGCTGTTCTTGCCGGATGGAACTGGAATATCCGTAGAATTCTTATATATTCAGGGTTTGCATTTGATTTGTTTTTTTCCATAGAATTTTTAACAAGATTCTTTTCTTCACTTATAAGGAGGAGAGCTGGATATTATTTAACAGAAGGAAAGGGCTGGATAGACTTCCTTGCCTCTATTCCGTTGTTATTGTTCAATAGTGGTCCTGCTTTTTTTGCTCTTATAACGGGGAGTGGTTTTTTCTTTGGTATGGGTGGCTTACTCAATATTCTTAAGATAATAAAAGCAATTCGAATTGCCCGAATACTAAGATTATTGCGTATATTAAAGATATTTAAGCAAATAAAACATACCGGCAGCAGAATGGCTCAACGGCATATTGCAAAGATAACAACTTTAAGTATAACTACATTTGTTTTTACTTTACTTACATTTTCCATTATTTCCAGCCTTATTTCTTTGCCATCTGCTGAGGATGACTTTATTCAAAAACAAAAAACAAATATTTCAAAGTTTATAAAAACTGCAGAAAATGGGGGAATCCCTGCTGCTGTTTCCGGATTTTCAGATTATGAGGGAAATCTTCTTATTATAAAACATAATGGTAAAACTCTTTTTTCAAGGTACGATAATCCATACTATTCCACTGTTTATGGACCTGGAGACTTTCAGTACTTTAGAACATCAGAATATGAATTTTTCTTTGATGTACGGGAATTGGCCCGGTTACAGTCTACTTATAATATTCTGTTCTTTGTTATTGTTGTAATGAGTGTTCTTGTTTTCTTAATATATTACAGTCCTCATTTTGCTTTAACTATTACAGATCCAATTCATATTATGAAAAGAGGTTTTTTAGAGGATGATTATAGTCTAGAGGTTGAAATACCGGAAATATATAAAAATGATGATATTTATCAACTGGGTTCCCTGTATAATGAAAAATATCTGCCTCTTAAAGCAAGGCATTCCAGTTCCTCAGTAAAGAGTCATTCGAACCTCACTATGGATGATTTTGAGGATCTTTTTAAATAGAAAACTACTCAGCTTCTTTGGGGAAAAGGTATAAGCCTTCAATTTTATGAGTTCGGTTCATTGAAAAAGTGGTAACCATGTTTTTTTCGCTTTTAAGATGAATTTCAAAGAAATGATTAATTGTCTCATAGTCTTTGTCTTCTATTCTTAATTCAAAATGGAATGTTCTTTCCTCATTTTTATTATCCGCTGGAATTGGTGCCGGCATGAAGGTATAACTTCCCTTTGTGCTTTTTACTACTGTAAAAGGGTTCTGCCATGTATTATCAATCATTTCAACCGGGCTGTTTTCAAAAAGAAGACTGACTGAAATATTTTCTGCAGGAACAAAATTTTCTCCCATCAGTACAGTTCCGATTATTGAAGGGAAGTTATATAAATATTCGGTAGTTGTATTTCTACTGATTTTTATTGTGTTGTAATAAGGTCTTTTTGTTTGAATTACTTTTTCTATTCCCTTGTTAATTAAGGTTACCAGATCAACTTTTGTTTGTATAAGATCATGATAGTTATCTTCAAAATGGAGCAATCCTCTTCCTGAAATTATATATTCAGGTTTAATTCTATTTAAAACAAAACATGCAACATCAAGCCTGCACTGAAGACAATCAGCCATTTCAAATCCTTCTTTGCGCTTATCCTCAAATATCTCATTTACTGTATCAATTACTATGCTTTCCATAATGTTGTGAACATTCATAGTTTTTCCCTCCAAAGGTAATCACAATTAAATTATAACAAATTATTTATGAATTATCTAATCCTTTTTTATAAAAAGATCATCTTCAAAATTATGAGCTTCAAATATATGTTCTCTGGTTAATTTATCAATATGAGAGAGTTGTTTTATGATTGGTTTTATTTTTGATCTTAAATTGGTGTTTTTTTGTGGACAATTAAATATCGAGACTGGAAGTTCACATTCCCGAACGAGTTTCTGGATTGTACTTTCCCTAACTTCACACATAGGTCTAATAATATAAATTTTACCTTTAAAAAAATCCTGTACAGGTTTCATTGTGGAAAAATCAGCTCTAAAACAGAGATTCATTATAGTTGTTTCTGTAAAATCATCAAGGTGATGCCCCAGTGCAATTTTTGTAATATTATATTCTTTTGCATATTCAAATAAAATTCTTCGCCTATTTCTGGAACATAGATAACAGTTAAATGTATCTTTAAAAGATTCCGGGAACATATTTGCTTTTACAATTTCAAAAGGGATGTTTAAAACTGTGAAAAATTCTTTAAGTTTATTGATTTCTTCATCATTTATGGAATATTCTCTCCAGTTTATCATTATTGCCCTTAATTCATATGAAATTGGAAGCCATTTTAGTCTGAGGGACAATGCGAGAGCAAGTGCCAGGGAATCTTTACCTCCGGAAATACCCAGTAGTACTTTATCACCATCCCCTATCATTTTAAATCTGTTTATTCCTTTTCCCGTTTGTTTTACAAATCTGCGTATCCAGGGAGGTATTTTCCCCTTACTCAGTTCTTTTATAGTTATCAATGAAGTACTCCTTATCCTGATTTTAGTAAAATAATCATCAAAAATATTCTTTTTTCTTTTAAAAGAATATTTAGTTAGTATATACTGGTAAATAGAAATAAACTTGTATCAAAATATACAAAAGGTATATATAATAAAATGAATCAATACTTTAATAGTGTACATATTTTTCTGATTATTTTACTACTGATATTGTTTTCAACATTTTCATGTAAAAAAAAGGATGATCTAATTCAACTGCCTGTTGAACGTTCTCCTTCAGTTACAGAATCTTCAGAAACTGGTAAGCTTGTTTTTGGATCTATTAAACCAAAATCCAGATCAAATTCTTCAATCGATAAAGTGAACTCAAATTTGACTGTTATAGATACATCAGATGTGAATGGACAGTTGTTCCCTATAGAGTCTAGGGATGTTATTCCTGAAGATATGGAAATTGGATCACTCCTTGATTTTTGTCAGATGAATGTTTCTGAATCTTCTTTTAGTTCAGCTGTTATTACCTTCTTTACAGATGCAGAAAAAGGAATTCTAAATCAAGAAATTGTTCATCCATTATATTTTGAAAACATAAAGAAATTGTTTGGTGACGAATTGAATAAACAGAGTTATACTTTAAGAATAGGAAGAATTGTAGAAAATAAGGGTATCCTTTCCGCTTATATCAGATTAGTAAGTAATACAGGCAGGGTAAGCGGGATTATTTCAGCTGATAATCTGGATGGTAAATGGTTATTAAGCGATATTTCTATAGATATGAAAAAGTTGAAAAAAGAGTATTTAAAAAAACAATCGGAATATGATCCTTTGAGCTATTCAAATATACTTTTAAATTACTAATTGGAGAAAATATGGGAACCGAAATGGGAAGAATTGAACAGGAGTTTATTATTAACAGTATTATTGAAAAAAAACTTCCGGTTAAATTAAATATTCGTAAACAGGAAATTGAGGGAGTATTCCTTTCTGTGGATGACAGTTCTTTATTGTTTTCCAGTACAGACAGTGTTGTCAACGAGATCGAAGCAGGGACTGTTATAAATGTTTTTTTTGCTTTTTTCAGTCATACAATGACTTTCAGCAGTAAAGTTATCATGGATGGTAACCCTCTAAAAATAGCTATTCCAAAACATATTTACAAGAATTTAAAGAGGAAATTTGTCAGAGTTGCCAGCGGAGATGATATCGAGCTCTCCTTTACATTTGATAATGCACGTATAATTCTGGACTTTCCCAAAACCCAGGAATATGAATCTTTAGAATTCGAACCAGTTTTAGATGATTTTAATTCTACCAATCTTAGTAATTTATTTAAGCAATTCAAGACCAGAGCTAGAGAATATGCTGATGAAAGTGAAATTGTAATGCTGAGAGGGAAAAAGATTGAATCTTTTGAAGAGCAAATTATTATCGAAACAGGAAAAAGCCTGTTTATCCCAAATACATTAGGAACATTTCCGAATAAAAACAATGTAAATAGTGAAATTGCAATTAGTAAAGAAATGTTTCTGGATAAACATGGCGATGAGATTGTTGTTTATGGTAAAAATCTAAGGCAAATGGAACTTCTTATCAAGCAAAAGTGTGATAACAATATATTAGCTGAGCTCTATACCCCTGTAATTTATCATGAATATGTTGTTGCCTATATACGATTACATAACACCCTGGAAAGCAATAAAACATTTACTACAGATATTCTGGATTTTACCAGAGAGTTTGCCCGTATTTTAGCTTATAGCCTGGAGAAACAGAATTACTTTTCGAATGGGAAAATGAGGGAAAATAAATATATTCCAAAAATAATTGATATTAGTGCATCAGGGCTTCTTTTTACCCATCCTGAGAAAAAACTTTCAGAAACTCTAGGTATGTATGGAGACCTCAAACTTATTTTAAAAATTGGTCCCAGAAAAATGGAAATGTTCTCAAGGGTTATGAGGAAGTACAAGATAAAAGATACATATTTTTATGGTATTCAGTTTTTGGAAATAGAACCGGAGGATTTTAGATTTCTTTTTGATTATGTTTATGGTCGACCTTTCTCGGATGATGATGACCGGTTGTGGGAGGGTGGAGCAGAGCCTCCTGAACTTATTTTATAATTATGCTGTTAAAAAATAGTTTTTTGAGATAAAATGGTGATCTATGATTTATATTGTAATAGAAATTAATGGATTTAAACAATTAAAAAAGGTTAATAAAAATTTAGTTAGTCAAATACTGAAATATATGGATACTTCTTTAAACACTGATGAATCTGGTTTAATTTTTCAAAAAAATGATATTTTTATCTATGCATGTCCTCCTGAAAATCAGAATCTTAATTCCCTTTTTACAAACACTATTAATTTATTCAAATTTTTGGAATTAAATAAAAATGATCTTTATGGATACAATGTTTTTATTTCGCAAAGTTCCGATGACTATTCTGAAGAACAAATAATGTTACTTATTTATAAAATATTTCTAATAAAAGATGATGAATCATATTATGTAAGCAATGATATATATACCTTGTTTAAAGATTTTGCTGTATTCGACTTCAATGAAAATTTTTATAAATTAACTTCGTATATTGAAGAATCTCATGATAATGGAGATAATATAATAAAGTTTCTCTCTAAAAGGGGGAATATTGATGAATATTTTGAAACAATTATTCCGTTTATTAGCAGTGATAAAAAAGGATATGTTTTCTTTTATAGTGAAAAAAAACACGAAGCAACCATTCTAAGTTTTTGCATTGCCGGATTACTGCAAGGGAAAACTTTGGATGTCCCATGGTTATACATAAGCCCAGATAAAAGTGAGATATCTTTTATCAGTTCAATGTTAAACAGTATGGATACAGTCTTTATCAATAAAGCTGTAGATTATTTGACGGAACCTGAGCTTTCAATCTGGAATGATAATATTCATTTTTTACTTCAATCGAATTATATGATTTCTGATGAGGATGCAATTATTCTCTTTAGAATTTATTTGAAAGCATACTCTAAAAAAATGAGAGAATTATTACTTCCTCCTATAGTTTTTATTCTAAATACCAATGATTTTAAGGATGTTACACTAAATTATATTGCATCTGTTTTGGAGGATCTCTATATTGATTTGGATTTATTACCTGTTATGTTTTCTACTGAGGAAGATATTCCTGTTTTTTTTGATGGATTCCATGGGAAAAAGAAAAAAGTTGAACCATGGATTCTTCAAAGTGAGGACTCAGGCACAACTAACAGCTTAGCTGATGAGTCAATTGGTCTTTCTTCGGTCTCATTTTATCACAGAACAAGTTTGTTGGCAAAAGGAAAAGAAATATTTTATACCAATGATTTTTCCATTGAATTATTAAAAGAACTTGGACACAGTGCAAAACAGTTCTTGTTAATTTATACATTATTATTCGATTTGTGCAGTAAAGATAGCATTATTTCATATTTATCAGCAAATCTTTCTGACAAAGTTCGAAATGAACAAATCTTTAAAGATTTAGTTAGTACCGGATTTATTTATCCTGATCCAATCAGACAACCAGTGTTTGATGATATAGATAAAAAATTAGCATATACCTATACTCAGGATGATAGACAGCTTTTTGAGAAAATAGTGGAAGAACTGAATCTACAGTCAGAGATATCAGAAATATTGGCATATGAGAAAATAGCCGGTATTTATAAAAAATTGAATCTGCCAGATAAAGAAGCAGATTATTTACTTAGAGCTGTAAAACTATTAATTGTAAGCGGCTTAACAGAAAAAGCAGTAGTTTTTTTTGAAAGGATATCTTTTATTATCAGGGAAAACTGTATAAATAGCAAAGAGCTTGAATTAAGACAGTCAATATTATTTCTTAAAGAAGCTATTTACGATAATAAGGATGATTTTGCAGAAGAGGTATATCTTCGACTTAATGAAACGAATAGTAAAAATTTAATTCTTAATTCTGAAAAAAAAATTGTTTGTCTAGAATATTTATATTCAATGTTTGAGTATGACAAAGCTTTAAAAATTGCAAAACTTGCATTGATTGATATACAGGATTCCGGTGATTCCAATTTGATCGCTGATATTAATGTAAATTTGGCATGTATTATGATGGGTCTTGAAAGAATTGAAGAATCCAAAGATTATTTTAAGATAGCAAAAGAAACTATAGGTACTAATCCATATAATACACGTTTAATTATAATAAATACTCATCAGGCCGTTGTTAATTTTATATATGGCAATTTTTCTGAAAGTTTACGACTTGTTAATGAATCAAGGGTGATTTGTCAAAATACCGGAAGAAGAGACTGGGAGTTGTTTGTGCTGTTTTTATCCGGGAGGCTGTGTTTTGAATTGGGGGATTACAGGGAAGCTATTGTTGTTTTTTCAAATGGTCTTAAACACTGTGATCTTTATTTCGACGGGGGAAATAAGGAACTATTTAATATATGGCTTGGGAGATGCCGGATATATTTAAAGGAATTGAAATGCGGCCTTAATATACTAAAGGATTATGAAATGTATCCTGAAGCCCTCTATTTTGCTGCCGAAGGTCTTTTTTTTCAGGGTGAACAAACTAGTGCACTTAACAGAATAGAGTCTGCATTCGAAATTGAGAGAGATAGAATCAGATATTTCTGTTCTTCAAATATTGTATTCTGGGAAAGTGGTTATGATTTAATAGAAGATAGAAGCTTTGTAAAAGAGGGTGGCCATGGAGTTCTTTTTCAACTTATAAGAGCTTTTAAAGCTTTTTTAGTTGCTGAAAATGGACAGTATGAAGCAGGAAGGGAAGAGTTGGTGAAATTAACAAGGGAAGATCGTCTTTCTGAGATAGATCCCTATAACGGATATTATTATTATCTGCATGCTCTCACTTTTCCTGAATATACGGGAGCAGAAGCTGTTGACAGGCTTACCCTTTTAAGTAAAGCTTTGAGACACATTCAGCAGACCGCAAGTCATATTGACAACCCAAAACACAGACAGATGTATCTTTCCAATAATTATTGGAATTCCAGGTTAATGAATGAAGGCAGAGCCCATAAACTAATATAGTATTGACACAAATTATTACCATTGGTATATTACCCTTGGTTTTATATTGGTGGCGTAGCTCAGTTGGTAGAGCGATCGGCTCATATCCGGTTTGTCAGGGGTTCAAATCCCTTCGCCACTACTAATTTAAAAAAGTGTTATTATACCAGGATTTTGCTCATCATGGAGATATAGTGGACAGGGCAATTTATGATCGGCAGTACTGGAAATTTTCAGCATATGGCTTTCTTAAGAATCTTAGATTTTTTGATCCCTTTATAATTTTATTTTTTTTAGAAACTGGTTTAAAATTCCTTGAAATTGGAATGTTGATCTCTTTTCGTGAGATTATAATCAATGTTCTTGAAATACCTTCGGGTGTACTGGCCGATGCTTTTGGCAGAAGAAAAAGTATGATGCTTTCTTTTATATCCTATATTATATCCTTTATAATTTTCTTTTTTTCAACTACCTTCCATACCCATCTTTTTGCAATGTTCTTTTTTGCAGTGGGGGAGGCTTTCAGAACAGGTACCCATAAAGCATTAATTCTTGAATATCTAAGACAAAAAGATTTATTGGACATGAAAGTTCATTATTACGGCCATACCCGAAGCTGGTCCCAAATGGGTTCTGCTGTATCTGCAGTACTTGCCGGACTGATTGTGTTTTTTAGCCCTGGTTACAGGTTTGTTTTTCTTTTTTCAATAGTGCCGTATATTCTGGGTCTGTTTTTGATATGGAGTTATCCTGTTGGACTTGATTTTAGCAATGATAATGACACTGAAAATCCGGAGAAAATCCACATTAAAATTCGTATAAAGAACACCCTTAAAGATATATTAACGATGGTTAAAGGAGTTGCATCGAGAAGAGCTCTTATTAATACCAGTCTTTCTGATGCTGTTTTTAAATCAATCAAAGATTATCTTCAGCCTGTTTTACTTACTTTAGTTATTAGTATTCAGGTTTTATCTGATTTTAGTGCAGATGAGAAAATATCAATTCTTTCTTCATCTGTTTATTTTGTTCTCTATTTTATTACTTCATATGCATCAAAACAATCCGGGAATTTCGCTAATCAATTTAAAACTTACGAAAGCAGTCTTAATTTTTCTTTTATATTAGGAATAATATTTATTCTATTTATTGGAATTTTTATGTATATAGATCTAAATGTTTTTTCTGTAGTTATTTTTATAATATTTTATATTTTACAAAATCTTCGTAAACCAATTGCTGTTGGGGTATTGAGTTCTCAAATGCCAGCTACTGCAATGGCTTCCGGATTATCAGTTAAATCACAGTTTAAAACTGCTCTTGTAGCTGTTTTTTCGCCAATTCTGGGGTTTTTGATGGATAGACTGGGATTAGGATCTACCTTTCTTCTTCTTGCAGCTTTCCTTACTTTATTGTATCCTTTTATACGATTGAGACAACAGAAAAATTTGGAGTAATAATGATACTTTTTTTTATCAAAAAAGTTTTTTTTGATGCCTGGGATAATCTTCTTATAATAGTCATGTTTAATATAGGTTTTTCTATAATTATTGCCGGAGGCTCCTATATTGCCTTTTTATTTGAACCTGCAGGATTAGGATATTTTTTGACTGTTGCAGTAGCTATTTTCCTTTTTAATTTTTACGCAGGAGCAGTTTCTGCATATATGGGAGATCTTATACAACATAATAGTCCCGAATTAAAAGATTTTCCTAAATATATAAAAAAATACTGGAAATCAGCTGCGGTTATATCTGTTATAGGTATATTCCAGTTTGCTGCAATTATAATAGGATTTCCTTTTTACTATTCTATAGGGGGAATTCCCGGACTGATTGGACTTGTTACACTGTTCTGGATATCTGTTTTATGGTGGGTTGGTGTTCAGTATTATTTTCCAATTGCAGTACAGCTTGATAATGGAATAAAAAAACAGCTTAAAAAATCCTTTATTCTTTTAATGGATAACACTTTCTTCTCAATTTTTCTTGCAGTCTATTCTTTAATTACTTTAGGTTTATCGGTTTTTACTGCTCTTTTAGTTCCGGGTATTACAGTAATTATCCTTGCACAGCAGACAGCTCTAAGGTTGAGGCTGTATAAATATGACTATCTGGAAGAAAATAAAAGTGCAGACAGAAAGAAAATACCATGGTCATCACTGTTATTCGATGAAAAGGAAAGAATTGGTTCAAGAACGCTAAAAGGAATGATATTCCCATGGAAAGAGTAGAGACGCAAGATCTTGCGTCTCTACTCTGTTTCTCCGAGAAGCATTTTTAAATCTCTTATTTGAGTTACCAGTTTTCTTCTGTCCAGATTTTGAAATCTTTTTGGAATCATTTCTCTGCTGGTACACTCTAAAACAGCGACTAAATTCTGAAGTTCAATTTCATGTGGATATGATGGTGGAATAAAATCCCTCATTGTTTCTTCAAGATCTTTTTTTGTTACAATTACATGATTCTTCATTGTTGCATTAAATTTTGCTCTAATTAGTATAGCTTCCAGATCTGCACCAGAAGATTCAAAATGATATTTTTTTAAAAGATCTGTAATTGAAAATTTTTGTATTTTAAGTTTTAATTTTCTTATTAAGGTTTGAAAAAGATCTTCTTTTTGATCTGCTGTTTCGGGATAAAAAAGCGCAAGGTGTTCTTCTGCTCTCCCCTGGCGTTTGAGGTCTATAGGAATAAGATCCGGTCTGCTGGAGAGAAGAAACCAGAGTATTTTTCCTCTATATTCAGTATTGCCCATAAAAGAAGCAATTTGTGCAAAAATACGATTGCTTGTTCCTGCATCTCCTTCCTGATTTCTGTTTCCCAGAAAAGCATCTGCTTCATCAATCATGACCCCTACAGGAGCCATGGCTTTTAGAATATTCAACGATTTTTCCAGATTGGATTCTGAAACTCCATTCCATTTTGATCTTAAATTTAAAAAGCGAACCATTGGGATCCCTATATCCTTAGCAAAAGCAGTGACCATAAAGGATTTTCCTGTTCCAATTGGTCCGGAAACTAAATATCCCATAGGAAGAACATCCAGACGGCCTTGTTTAATAGCTTTGACAGCAGAATAAAAGCGAGATTTAACAAAATCATGTCCTGAAACGAGAGATAAGTCATGCTTTGTTTCTATAAACTCCAATAATCCTGCAGCTTCATTTTCAATAATTTCCCGTTTCTTTGTTTTAAGATAATCAAGGGTAACCGGTTTATCTTCCTGAAAAGATTCTGCAGCAATCTGGTTTAAATTCATCAGGTTTAATCCGCTTGTCATTTTTGCCATTTTTTCCGGATTAAGTTTATTTTCAAGTATAAGTTCTTCTTTTCGTTCAAGAAATTCAAGAAAACTTTTTCTAATATTTTCATCAGGTATGGGAATAGCAACCTTTACAGTACTTGGGGATCTTACCATGGTTGTATTTAGATCGCTTAAGTTTTCTGTAAGTAAAATTATGGATACATCCCCCTGCGTAAAAATAGGATCATGTGACCACCTGTTTAGTGTAACCAGGCAGTATCTATCTTCTTCTGTCATGCTGGTTAATTCTGTATTTGGAATCAGAGTTTCAGAATAATCTATAAGAAGGACTATTCTAAGTTTATTGGGAATATTCATTAAAAAATATTTTTCTAAAAGGTCGAATGCTTTATAAGGATCCTTGGCAAGAAAGTCTTCCACTTTCATATGAGGGAAAGTTTTTTTCATAGTATCCAGATATGTTTTCTGCATCCCGGGAGTACAAAAGTTTATACCTGAGGATCGATCATAATAGGCAATAATATCCTCATTTCCAAATAAAACTTCAGATATAAATTCCTGTATTCTAACAAATATAAACTCTCCTTCATACATCTTATTTGGAAGGAAATCTCTTATATTTCCATGTACCAGGTATAAATTTGTTGTTTTTGAACAATATTTGTATGATAGATCCTGTGCCCATACGGGAAGTACTTTTATAAAATCCAGATTCTTTAAAATAAGCTGTTCGGCCATCACAACTCCATATAAAATGTTTCAAGCAAAGTATACGAACTAATAGTATATAGGTCAACAAACATTCAAAATTGGTGCGTCAGCTCATTGGGTAAAAATTCATCAGAAATTATCCCCATTTTTTTTGTTTTACCTAGTTTAATATGGGGTTTGTTTTTCCCATGAAAGTCTGAACCTCCTGTAATTAAACATCCTTTAGCTCTGCCGTAATTTAATAGCCGTTTGGTAGTATTCTTTTTAGCCCCTCCATACATCCCTTCAAACCCGTCAATCCCCATGTCCAGCCAATTATCCATCTTTTCAAGAAGGGTATTGAAATTTACAGCTATATTCAGTGGATGAGCAATGAGTGCATAGCCACTGCAATTATGAATAAAATCAATGGCTTCTTCCAGTGAAACCATTTCACGGGGAATATAAAATGCCTTTCCTCTACTAAGGTATCCTTTGAAAGCTTCGTTCATATTTTTAACGTAACCCTTACTAATCATCCATGCTGCGAAATGAGGACGGCCTATTGTTCCTTTTGTAAATTTTTCAAGATCTGTATATTTGATATTTAATCCATTTAAGTTCATAAGTTCGATTATCTTTATATTTCTGGATTTTCGGCTATTATTAATTTTTCTAAGAATTGGAGCATTTTCCCAGTTTTTTAATCCCAGACCCAGGATATGGAGTTCACCGGGAGTGTGTAGTACAGATAGTTCAATTCCTGGTATGAAATTTACATTTTTATTTTTTGCAGCCTTAATACCCTCATTTAAACCCAATATTGTGTCATGATCTGTAATAGCAAGAGCTTTCATTTTTAAAGATTTAGCTAAATTTACCAATTCCGTTGGGGAAAAAGTTCCATCAGAAAAATGTGAATGTGTGTGCAGATCGATCATAACCATACTATAGTAAAAGATTGGGCAAGGGTATAGTAGGGGGCAGTCTGGTCGCAACTCCGTTGCTGTTCGACTATGCCATCTCAGTCACCAGGGATTTGCTCTGCAAACCCTGCGTGGCTGTCCGTACATATAAAAAAGAATGATGAGTACACTAATCCCTGTCGATAAATATAAAGAAGTTGTTGACATTAAAAATTGTGGAAAGTACAATTTAGACTGAAGAACAGGAGATAACATGCCTAAGGCAGTCAGTTACAAGACAAATTCTATCGTTTATTTTAAAGGTGATATCAATGAAAAGATATACATTCTTAATAATGGACGGGTGAGTTTAAATTATAATGATATAGAAACAGGTCAGGAAATGCATGATCTTATTAGGACTGGAGAATTTTTTGGTGTTAAATCTGCCATAGGTAAATATCCACGGGAAGAGACTGCTGTAGTTTTGCAGGATTCATCTATGATAGCTTTTTCTGTTTCCGAATTCGAACAAATAGTTTTGCAGAATACACGTATTATGATAAAGATGCTCAAAGTTTTTTCAAATCAGCTACGTAGAATTCACAAGCAGGTAAGAAACTTATTAAGAAGTGGCAATGATGTTACTGATCCTGAAACAGGATTATTTAATATAGGTGAATATTATTTAAAAGTTCAGAAACAAAAACAATCTATTTATGCTTTAAGACGGTATTTAACATATTATCCTTCGGGTAAGCATGCAGCAGAGGCTTCAAGACTGCTGGAATCAGCAGAAAATGGTGTGCTTCCTGTTATGAATTCAAGACAAGGTAATGGGGGGAAAAAATCCGGCACGGATCTTTCGGATATTGCAAAATCATACTATAATGCTGTGAGTCTTTTTAGCCAGGAGAAATTTAAGGAGGCTCTGAGTGCATTTGACAATATTGTGGAAGAAGGAACTGATAAAGAATATGAGGCAAAAGCCCGTTTTGAAATAGGACGTTGCTATTATAATCTTAATAAATTTGAAATATGTATAAAGCATTTTACTTCTCTTATTCAGAAATATCCAAAACATCCGGATTTAATAGATGCTCTTTTTTATGTTGGTAAAAGTCAGGAGGAAGTAGGGAATACCGGAAAAGCCTCAGGGTTTTATAAAAAGGTAATATCCATGGCAAAAGAAGAAGCTCCAATAATGAGAAAGGCAAAAAAAGCACTTAAAATATTGGAGGGTAATTAATAATGGCACTTGATCTTTCAATGTTTAATCGCTTTGCTGTAAATTTTCAGGCAGGTGATATTATTTTTTGTGAACATGAACCTGGGGATAATTTCTACCTTATTCAGTCTGGAAGGGTTCAGATTATAAAAATAATTGATGATCTTGAAAAAATTATTGATATCCTTCAGCCGGGTGAGATTTTTGGAGAAATGGCAATCCTTGAAGAAGCTCCCAGATCTGCATCTGCTGTAGCCCTCGATACAGTAAAAGCCCTTGAGTTTAACCGTGAAAATTTTGAAATTCTAATGAAAGGTACACCGGCAATTGCTTTAAAGCTGCTAAAGTTATTTACTAAAAGAATTTATGATCAAAAGCGAAGATTTTTAATATTAACACTGGATGATCCCCAGGCTAAAATTGCAGACGTTTTTCTTATGCTCGCAGAGACACAAACAGGAAATGATGAAAGTGTGAATCAGAGGGTGTTTATGGCTACAGCTGAGGATATAGCTCATTGGGCTGGGGTCTCTCCTGTGACGAGCAAAAAAATACTTAATCAGTTTGCCAGTCAGAGACGCCTTGAAATATTTCCGGATAAAATAGTTGTACGGAATATTAACGACTTCGCAAGGTTTGTAAATTCTAAGAGAAGATCACAGGTGTCGGAATAGATGTGTAAGGATCAGGACTGTCTGCATTGTTGCACAATGTAAGGGCAGTCACGAGGATTTGCTGTGGCAAACCCTCGTGGCTGCCCCTACTAATCTAATCAATCTTTTTCAGTACAAGCGTAGAGTTGTGACCACCAAATCCAAATGAATTAGATATTGCAACCTTAACTTCCTTTTCAATTATCTCTGTATTAATACAACTAAGAGGTATTTCGGGATCCTGATTTTCAATGTTAATATTAGCAGGGATTTTGCCTTCCTTTATGGCCATGGCAGATATTATAGCTTCCAGACCTGATGTAGCACCCAATAAGTGTCCATGCATTGATTTTGTGGAACCAACATTGACATTATTCTGTTTTCCTTTCAGAAGTTTGTATATAGCTTTGGTTTCTGCAATATCTCCAACCGGAGTTGAGGTTCCATGGGTATTTACATAATTTATTTCATTATTATTAACTCCAGCCTGATTTAAAGCCATTTCCATTGATAATAATGCCCCTCCACCTGTCGGATCGGGAGCCACAAAATCATAAGCATCAGATGACATTCCTGCAGAAGCTACTTCACAGATTATGTTTGCACCACGTGCTTTTGCATGCTCATATTCTTCAAGTACCAGAACACTGGCTCCTTCACTCATTACAAACCCATCTCTGTCCTTATCAAATGGTCTTGACGCTGTTTGGGGGTCATCATTCCTTGTAGATAAAGCACGCATATTTGAAAATCCAGCTATGGCCAGTTCAAGTATTGCTGCTTCAGTTCCACCTGTAAACATTGTGTCTGCCATTCCTGCTTTAATTAGCATCATGGCTATTGCTATTGCATGATTTGAAGTAGCACATGCAGTTTGCGTGCTTAAGTTAGGACCTCGGAAACCGTACATCATGGCCAAATAACCGGAAGCCATATTTCCAATTGACATTGGGATATAGAAGGGACTTACTCTTCTTGGACCTTTATTGGCCAGGGCTATCGCATTTGTATAAGTTGTTGACATACCTCCAATTCCACTACCTATGGCAATACCCGTTCTATCCTTATCCTTGTTAATGTCAATTCCGGAAGACTCTACTGCTTCCTTCATGCTTGCTACAGCATAGTGGACAAATGGATCCAGCCTTTTTGCAGATTTAAGTTGATCTTCTGTATAGTAGGGCTTGTAATCAAAATCAATAACTTCTCCTGCAATTTGTGCAGGAAGATGAGATGCATCAAAATGTGTTATTTTCCTGATTGCAGATTTTCCTGCAAGCACACTTTCCCATGTATCCTTAACATTCTTTGCAAGTGGGTTTATTGTACCCATTCCAGTTAAAACTACTCTTTTTTCTTCCATAATAGTTCCTTTCCTTTTAATTTATGAACGAAATATATCATTACTTTAATAATGTATCTTCCAGAATAATCCATATTTTTTGTTCAATTGTCTGAAATATATTTTACTATTGGCTTTTGATCAAATTTAAGTTTATAGTGATATACTATGAAGTTACTTTTTTTTATTAGTGATATTGAATTAAACAGCCAAAATAGGGGAGACCTTCACCTTCATAGCCATTTGGAACATGAAATGAGTTATTGTTATGAAGGACAATCTAACTTTATTAATGCAGGTGATTTGTTGTTTTATCCGGCAGGACAAAAACATAAGCTTAGCTTTGTTCCAGGTAAAACATTAAAATTGCGGAGGATATATTTTGATGAAGATCTATTTTCCAGTTCTGTTCATATGGAAAAAGAGGCACTTTTTGTTCTTGGTCAGATAAAGCTCTATTTGAAATTTAATAATAGTGTCAGTTTGTCCAGGATTGGATCTGAGCGAGTTGGAAAACTTTTTGAGAGTATGGAGTGGGAATTTAAAAACCGTTACCATGGTTATTCATGGACCATAAGGTTAAAATTGATTGAACTTCTTGTAACTCTTATGAGGGATAGAGATTTTATTATTCCAATTCGGGGTGAAATATCACAGCCCTTGTCAAACAGTCATATTCAGGATGTTCTTTTTTATATAAATACAAATTATATGAATAAAATAACAGTAGATACCATTCTTAAGTTTTGTCCTTTAAGCAGAAGCCATTTTCATGTACTATTTAAACAGGAAACCGGAACAACTTTAATAAAGTATGTAAATAAAGTGAGATGTCAGAAGGCCTGTGAAATGCTGGCGGCTACCAGTGACTCTATCCTTGAAATTTCATTAAAATGCGGATTTAACAATCTCAGTCATTTTGGACATACTTTTAATTCAGTTGTTGGTATGGCTCCTGGCACTTTCAGAAGGGAGAGCAGCACCTAAAACCCAAGCTCTGCAGCCATATTTAATGCATCATATCGTTTTTGATTATCATATAAACCCATTTGGGTAAATACATTGTACGATTCCCTGAATAAGGGACCTGCTTTAGTTTTCTCTCCCATTATATAGTGGCAGAGAGCTTCCATGTAAATATAATTGGGAAAATCCACATGCTGAATATTTCCTGTTTCTTTTGCAAGAGCAATTGCAGTATTAAATGATTCAGCAGCAGCCTGCCACTCTTTTTTGGATCCCAAAATACCTCCAATATTACCCAGAAAAATAAAATAGTTACTATCTTTTCTGAAGTTAAGGTTCTCGTATAAAGTTTTAGCTTCGTAGTAGTAAGAGAGTGCTTTATCCGTAAAGCCCATATCTTTTAAAGTGGTGCCGTAGTTAAAAATAAGGTCTGCATAGAGGATAGAATTTGACAAACTGTTATTAACCAAGTAATTTTTGGCTTCATCATATTTTTTAACTGATAATTCATATAAACCTGATTTTCTGTAGGTTTGCCCCTGAGCTATGTAAATTTTAATTATATTTGGAGAGAATCTGTTTTCAGATACAGGTTGATATTCAAGACTAAGATCGTAGTGATCCAGAGCTTTCTGATATTCCTTTTTATCACTGTAATAACTTCCCCATCTGTATTCCAGTGATGATAATGTTAGTTTCTGATCATTAAACCTGGAAAGTATATTGGATGCTTTAACCAGATATGTTTCTGCTTTGTTTAATTCATTAAGTTCAATGGCAAGATTGCCCTGTAATATAAAAATTTGAGCCATTAGTACAGTATTCTCTTCGTTTCCATTTTTTAAAAGTTGTGCTGCTTTGGTGTAATATTCCTGACCTCTCTTGTAATCTCTTGTTAATGAAATTACTGCAGATCCTGCTTCCAGGAGGGCATCGGCATAATTGGGTTCAATTCTAAGTGCGTTTTTGAAATGGGTCAGTGCTTCGCTTTTGTTTTTTTCTCTTAGAGAATACCCAAGAGAGAATTCTTTATAAGCTGAAATATTCGGTCGGATGGCTCTGGAAGCTACATCCTGGTATTCTTTAGATGTGGCTATCCATGATACTCCCCCAAGATTTATCTGATTTGCCCTATCTATTAAATCCAGAATTATTCTATCCTGAAAGTCAAATATATCATCCAATAAGCCATCAATTTTTAGGGAAATGACTACAGCTCCTTCCTTCACATCCAGCATTGTGGCGTTAGCTCTAATTCGTGGTCCTGCTACCTGATAAGATCCAGTAAGAATGAATTGAGCTCCCTTCCATTTCCCTATTTCAATTGCTTTGTTTTCTTCAATTAGTCCGGATAGAGAAAGTTTAAGTTCCTCCATTGCATGGTCCCTATCCATTTTTGATATCACCTCAATAGAACTTGTCTTTGATAGATCTGATATTGCTGTAGCGCTCATACCCCTCGATATCCAATCATATTCAGGGGAGCTGTTATTCTGGAAAGGGTTAACCATTATTGTTAAATTTTGGGCAGACAAATTAAATGATATAAAAATCAGCAGGGAACATTGTAATATTATTGAATAGTAGTATTTCATAAAAACTCCGGATAAATTAAATATCAGCGTAGATAATTTAACATAAATAATTTAGATATCAAGGAATTTTAAAATCTTCCCAATTGTTTACACCTTTTTATCTAAATGATACCATACTCAGCTATGAATATTACTTCAACCTGAATCCGTATAAAAATATGGTAGTGGCTAAAAAAGTATCATAAAATCATATTCCGGGATAGATTTAATCTTAACTTGAAAAATAATTGTTTTTACAAACTAGATCTACTAATTTTGATAGTTTTCGATGGGATTTTAACAGATTTCGTGACTTAATAAAGACACCTGTCCTACAAGTTCTGCTGATATGTTATTTTTTAGAGATGAAAAAATAAGAGCTAAATATGGCAGTGATTCAATAGTAGGCTTTACCATTATCAATAGTATAGATGAATTAAATGCATCTGTAGTGGAAAAC
>Ga0190306_1000073_pt1 | contig 39542 bp, 33 predicted proteins | sample 48700734_MG_FD_161657 | JGI IMG/M metagenome (GOLD analysis project Ga0190306, IMG submission 161657) | Hydrothermal vent sediment bacterial communities from Southern Trench, Guaymas Basin, Mexico - 4870-07-3-4_MG | ecosystem: Environmental > Aquatic > Marine > Hydrothermal vents > Sediment ... | reverse complement strand
AAATTCAGCAATTTTTTTAGCATAGTTTTTATCCCCAACAGTTCTATTTATTTCTATCTCCTCTTCTAAAAAGCTTATTATATCCTTTTTAATTTCTTCTGGAGCTTTATTTATAATATTCTTTGCCTTATCCATTTTATTATCTTTAATTAAACCAGCTATATACGTGCTTATAGGAATAGTAGATATTTTTCCGTCTTTTAATACAACAACAAATCCAGTTTCATAGTCTATTTCCTCCTTCACCTCTTCTCTTTTTCTCTCCATTTCTAGAATTTTACTAATGGCATCTGAAGATAAAATTCTATACATGCTATACATGTTAATTATCTTCTCTATTTTCTCTATGGCATCTTTGCCCATTGAAATTATTTTATCCATATCTTCTCCAGAAATAGGTATTTTGAAGGAAAATCCTCTAATGAAGACTCTACCAGTGATTCCAATCACATTTTCTGTTGGAATAATGGCATCTAGAAATCCATCATGAATAAGTATCGATATAATTTCGCTTTCACCATCAGGCCACACTATTTTTACAGCTTCCTCCCATAACTTTGCACTTGCTTCTCCAAGAATTAAATGCTCACCCCCCTCTAATGCGGCACAATTAAATCTTCGTGAAAGAATATTAGCATATCCTTCTGTAAACCCCATGATATCAAACACAGTAAATGTAATTAATCCTCTCTTAGTCTTTACAGAAATCTTTCTTTCATTCCTAGCTTTAAAACCATATTTACTAAGTTCCTCAACTATTCTTTTACTTTCAATATATGACTCAACTCCAAGTAATCCCAAATTTCACCACTATAAATATTATTTGATACAATAGTATAAAATCATTTCTTTAAGAGTATTCAAATATATTATTTCTATCAAGAATGAGACAAATATAATTAATATGGATTTTATATAAATTATTTGAACAATTCTACTCTAATACCGGATCTACTTACTCTAGTAATATATGGGATTCCTCCAATCTTTTTAATTGCATTGGCAACTTTTCTCTCATCTCCTGGTAAAGTTAATGCTATCATTGATCCTCCCCCACCGGATCCGGTAAGCTTTGCTCCCAGTGCTCCAGCATCTAATGCAGCATTTATCAATTTATCTAGATTATTCGGGGAAATTGGACAGTTGCTGGAAACCATTAAAAATTTATCTAAATAATACTGATTTAAATTCATCAATTCTCCAATCCTATATATATTTGGATTCTCCTTATCCAGCTCTCTTCTAGCCTCCTCAATTATATTCATTATTTCTTCTCTACCGATCATTATCTTACTTTCCTTCTCTCTAAACCTCTTGCCGAGCCATGCCAGTATCTTTTCAGTATCTTTAGGTTGATTAGTATCTCCGATAACTAACGGTAAATTTGTCTTACATTTTAAAGTATATGGTTTAGCAGGTTCAATAGATGTATCTATATAGAGCAATCCACCGATAGATGTAATATATTGATCCATTTGTCCACAATTTATTCCTAGAAGTCTTCTCTCTGCAATATATGCTATTTTTGCATACAGTTTTCTTTTTTCAAGGGAAATTTCAGAAATTCTGTTCTCCAGAAAGATTTTAGTTAAATCTATTGCAGCAGCAGTTACAACACTTATTGCTGCAGATGATGATAAACCTTTCTTTACAGGTAGATCCTTCAGACCCTTTCCAGATAGTTCATTACTTTTCATAAATCTCAAGGTAAGTGGCTGAGGAATCCCTATAATCATATTATACGCCTTATATACCGCTCTAACATACATCAAATCTCCACCATTACGAAGAGGCTCCGGATTATTTGAATAAAATTTGTCGTAGGTTGTAAAGGGATTGTACGAATATACCTCTGTAAACATATCTTTTCTTAAATCTGCTTTAAGAAAGGTTCTCATTTCTATAGCCGCTGGAATAACTGCACCCCTCATCCAGTCCATATGTTCTCCAAATAGAGCGATTCTTCCTGGAGCGGAGTAAATTATAGACATATTATCCCCTATCTCATTAAAATTTTAAGAATAGTTTAATATTTAATGTTTTTTAATTATATGATATGGATGAAGGATTAGTTAATGCATTAAAGTATTTAAAGAAATATTATTTTAAGAAGCCGCTAATAATTGTCTCAGCACCGGGTAGAGTAGATTTCCTAAATACTCATCAAGATTACAAGGGATTGCCGGTCATACCTATAGCTATAAATCTCAGAACATATATTATGGTTCTAGGATATTCTAATGACTTTAAGGTTGAGTCTATAAATCTTAGGGAGATGGATGAAGAATATATAGATATATTTAACCCATATTCCTTTGAAATAACTCGAGAGAGATGGTTTGGAAATTATTTTAGAGCAGTAGTCTCAGCTTTAAAGAAATTTTTTAAATTAAAGGAATTAAAGGGAATACATGTAGTAGTATATAGTGATATACCTATTGGATCCGGTTTAGCTAGTAGCGCTGCTCTAGAAGTAGCCTTTACAAAGACTCTCGATGTAATATATGATCTTAAACTTAAGTTAAAGGATATTGCTGAGATATCCTATATTGCTGAGCATGATGAATATGGAATACCTTGCGGCAGATTAGACCAATATAGTTCCACATTTGGAGATATAATTAGACTTGAAACTAGGCCCCCATATAATGTTCAAAAAATAAGTTATAGAGAGTTTAAAATAATTGTAGTCGACTCTGGAATAAGACATTCTACTGGAGCTATACATCCAGTTAGACAACAGGAGATAGATAGTGCTTTAAGAAAATTAATGACGTATGGAGGACTACCCCATTATCTATGTGATAAGCTTGGATACAGGTATGATGAGCCTAAATGGGAGGACATAGATGAGGAGGAGATTCAACCATATCTCAGTATTTTATCTGAAAATGAGGCTAAGAGAATAATATTTACAATAAAAATGAATAAATATACTGAGATCGCAGTAAAAATAATGTTAGATAAAGCTGGTATATCCGAGTTGAGACAATTCTTTAATGAAAAATTGTTAAAAGAAGTTCTAAGGAAAACCGATTGGAAGAATATTTTATTAGGATTCATTGTAAATAAACAGCATGAGTTTCTCAGAGACCTCTATGAGGTAAGCTTACCTGAAATAGAGAGGATTAGAGACCATATACTTGCTTTGAAACCATATGGAGTTAAGATTAGCGGTGCAGGGATGGGGGGTTCACTATTAGTAATATCTAAAGAACATTCTCCAAAGATGATTGATGTCGCTTTAAAGGCTGGAGCTTCACAGGCATGGAATGTCGAAATAGATGATGGAGTTAAAGTTCATTCCACATAGTATTTTTAAATGAGAAATACTATAATTTAAAAATAATATTTTATATAATCTTATAGTGGATTTTATACTTTATTATTTAAACTTATTTATCTTTCTTTTCTTTTTAGAAGCTTTCGTATCGCTAAAAGCTACATGTATTTTTACTCCGGCTGTTAGGAAGATTGCTGTAAAGATGGTTAAAGCAGCAATATCTATAATAACGTTGTAATGTGCTTTTCCATTAACAGCATATCTTATAATATCATTGCAGTAGGATAGGGGTGAAAACATAGCTATAGCTTGCTGCCATGAAGGCAAATGCTCTAGTGGAATAAATACACCACTGATAAATAATAGTGGAAGTCTGACAAAATTTAAAGCCATTGTCACGCTACCTGGATATTCTGTAGGATATGATGCAAACATCATTCCCAGTGATGCAAAGCATATTGAGGAGAAAAATATTCCAACTATAAGTACTATAGGATCAATGATGTTTATTTTCAAAAATATTAATCCAAAGATTATTGGAACAATCGATATCGAAATGCTGTAAAACATACTGCATAAAACTATACCAAATAATATTGAGTAAAATGATATCGGTGCAACCAATAGTCTTTCAATAGTCTTTAACCTCCTTTCCATTGGTAGGATCATTGGGCCGATAGATGATGAACTGAAAAGCAATGTCATCGAAACTAGACTTGATATCAATAAGTCTATTGATATCTTTCTACCCACAATAAATGATAGAAACATGAAGAATGGAAACATTAGTCCAAACATTATGGTACCAGGTCTTATATAGTATAATCGTATATATCTTTTCGCGATAGCAATAGAGGCATTAATCTCAATAATAACTCTAGATAAGAATTTCATTTTTCCATACCTCCGGTTAGTTTTAAGAAAACTTCTTCCAGACTAGGGCGTAAAGTATTTATACTAATAATTTTTAAACCATTCCTATTAGCATATTGAAATATATATTCAAGAACATCTGGTGGATCTGAAGTATATAGTCTTATTTTATCACCTTCTTTCCTTACATCATTTATCAAGGAATTTTTCCTTAAATCCTCTAAAATTTTTGGAGAAAACCTGTTAAAAGCAATAACTATTGACTGAACCTTTTTGATAGCCATTTTTAATCTTTCCGGAGTATTTATTGCAATTATTCTACCCCTATAAATAATAGCTATTCTATCACATAAAATGTTGGCTTCTTCAATATTATGTGTGGTAAGAAAAACAGTAACACCTTCTTCATTCAGCTTTCTAATGATATTTCTAATTATAATCGTGCTATGTATATCTAAACCGGATGTAGGTTCATCTAGGAATAAAAGTCTAGGTTTATGGATAAGAGCCATTGCAATACAAAGTTTTCTCTTCATTCCTTTAGAAAAGGTTTTCACTAAATCATTTCTACGCTCATATAATCCAAATATTTTCAATAATTCTAACCCATATTTTTCTCTCTCATATTTTGGGATACGATAAAGTTCGCCCATAAACATTAGATTGTCCCATGCAGTTAATCCATCATATATATTTGTAAACTCGGGAACAACTCCAAACATTTTTTTAGCCATTATCTTTTCTCTCAAAATATTATAACCAAATATTTTTGCAGTACCCTCTGTAGGCTTAGTTAATCCGGTCAACATACGTATAGTAGTGGTTTTTCCAGCACCATTAGGTCCGAGAAATCCAAAAACTTCACCGACATTTACTTTAAAATAGATATGGTCTACAGCCAAAAGTCTACCATAATATTTTGTTAGTCCAATAGATTCAATAGCAATCATTTAACTCCCCCTATTCTTTTCGTATAGAGAATGATACTATACTTGTTTAGATAAATATGTATTGTTGAAACCAGTATAAATATTAGTGACGTAGCTATATGTATATACTCCATGTATCTTTGATCCCTATGTATATTGACAATCCCTTTCATAAATAAAACCATTCCAGATAAAGCTGATATAATGAATAGAAATAATAATAGTGATGATATTATATTTTTACTCATTTCGATCACCTTTTTCAAATATATCGATTATATTTGAAATTATGGGAACCACTTTTCTAAGCCTATCTATAGAATCATTTAAATATTCTAATCCCATATCGGTTATTCTATAAACCCTTTTTGCAGGTCCGCTTCCAGAAACATCCCAGTTAGAAATTATAAATCCATTTCTCTCCATTCTTCTAAGCAAGATATATATAATAGATTTAGGTACATCTAATCCAATCTTATTCCTAACTATTTGATGAATTTCACTACCATAAACTGGTTTTTGTTTAATGATGCTTAAAATAGCTATACGCATTAATCCTCTCACAGGAATATCTTTAATTAAATGAGGCCCTCGACAATATTTATCTGAGTAACACATATATCATACCAATATATAACTAAGTTACCTATATATAAATGTTACTATAGATCTGAATAAATAATGAGAATATGATGATTTATGGAAACGATATTTAAATAATATAGGTTATCAAAGTAGCGTAATATGTAGTTAGGTGGTAAAGTACTATAATATATCTACTATTTATTTGCTTTTTCAACTATTGTTAATTTTCCATAAAATCCTAGATTTAGCTGAGTTCTACCTCTAAATGATGATACATACCCATTTTCAACTCTAATTCTATCTCCTACAGAAACCATATCTATATTTTCCTCCCAGAGAGATAGGATAATTTTACCACTATCATCTTCAAGAAGGACGGTGGCAACTCTTGCGATACCTCTTCTCGTAACAACTTCAATTGGCTGACTTTTCTCAACAACCTTACCTTCTACATTAATTCTAGTCATACCGGGTTTTAATTCAGCAATTTTCATAAATCCTTACCTATAGACTTAAGACATCAATTAATATCTGCTATTTAAATCTAATGTTGTTCTCATATTTTTATATCATTTAGATAATATATTAGAAGATTTTTTCTTCTAATTCTAATATTTTTATCTATAGAGACCTTTATCGGAAGATTATTTGAACTTATTTCTCCGTGAATTACAACAGGTATGTTCATATTTTTCTTGGAATATTCAATGAAAATATTTTCATTTATACCACCATCTTCCTTTGATCTAGACAATATGCTGGTAAATTTACCCATTTTCCTTATATGCCATTTCCTTGTTTCTATTCCCATGCTTTTTTCTCTAATAGCAGTATAGTAGCCACGATATCCATGTGGTATAGGACCGAGGATAACCCTATATCTTTTTATAATATTTGACTCAAAGGAAAGCCATATATTTACACTATCTCCATAATCCTTTATAATTATATTCTTCTTATTGAATAGATTTTCATTAAATCTTCCATTCACGTCTAATCTTATACCATACGAATATATTCTTCTACCTCTATAGATTCTCTCATACGGCTTAGCGATATCATTAAAAAAGTCAGCATATTTATTGATCTTTGATGGATATATTTTCTCTACACTTATCTCTGGTTTTAATCTAAAATTTATAATTGTTTCAGCAAAATTTTCTATAGATGTAAAATATAAAATTATTCTCCTAATCTTCTCAACAGTTTTCTCTTCATGGACTTCAATGATATTTTTAAGATTAATATTCATTACTCAATACCTAATATATATTAATGCTATACATTCATATAATTATTGAGACTATGTTAAAGCTGAATATTCCTAAAACTATTGAATGGGTTAATGGCAGAGTTAGACTTATAAATCAGCTAAAACTCCCATATGAGCTAGAATATATTGAGACTAAAAATTATAAGAGAATTGCAAAAGCTATTAGAGAGATGGAGATTAGAGGTGCTCCCGCAATAGGTGTTGCAGCTGCATACGGATTGGCCCTAGCGGCAAAGGAGATAAGAACAAAGAGTCTTAGTATAGCGTTAAGACATTTAAGAAAGGCTGCTGAATTTATTAGTAAAACGAGACCTACAGCTATAAACCTTTTCTGGGCTATCAATAGGATATTGTCTACTGCAGAGAAAGCTGAAAATGTAGATGAGTTAAAATCTATAGTTATAGATGAGGCTATAAGGATAGGTAGGGAAGATGAGGAATGTAATTTAAGGATAGGTGAGATAGGCTCAAAACTTATCAAAGATGGGTATACTATAATGACTATATGTAATGCTGGTTCACTTGCTACATCATACTATGGTACAGCTACAGCTCCAATATATTATGCACATAGTTTGGGTAAAAAAATAAATGTAATAGTACTTGAAACTAGACCGTATTTTCAGGGTGCACGTTTAACGGCATTTGAATTAAACTTAACCGGAATTCCCGTAAAGATAATCACCGATAATATGATGGGAATTATACTTGAGAAAATGGATATAAATTTAATTATAGTTGGTGCTGATAGAGTTACTAGAGATGGATATGTTGTAAATAAGATTGGAACTTATCCTCTTGCATTGCTTGCAAAAGAACATAATGTACCTTTTTACGTGGCGGCACCATTAAGTACAATTGACTTAGAATCATCTATAAATGATGTTAAAATTGAGAAGAGATCTGAAGAAGAGGTCTTATATATTTTTGGTAGAAGAATAGCTCCAAAAAATGTTGGAGCAATATACTATGCATTTGATATAACTCCACCTAAACTTGTTGACGGTATTATAACTGAGAAAGGTATTATAGAGAGACCTATTGAGAAAAACTTGAGGTCGATAATAAATGGGTAGTCTTGAAAAGAAGATGATGGCTGCTAGATATGCGTTAAAATTCATTAGGGATGGAATGGTTGTAGGATTGGGTTCCGGTTCCACTGTAGCCATATTTATAAAATTGCTTGGAGAAAGAGTTAGAGAGGAGGAATTAAATATAATTGGGATTCCAACTTCCTATGATGTTGAAATACTTGCATATAAGAATGGTTTAAAAATTGCAAGTTTAAATGAATACCCATTTCCAGATATAGCTATAGATGGTGCAGATGAAGTTGATCCAAATAAAAATCTAATAAAAGGTGGTGGAGGAGCATTAACTAGAGAGAAGATTGTAGATTATGCTTCTAAAAAGCTTATAATAATCGTAGATGATAGTAAGCTTGTTAAAAGATTATGTAGTAGGAGACCTATACCTATAGAAGTACTGTCTTTCTCCTGGAGAAATATTATATATAGATTGAATAAGATTGGTGGTAGAGCCGAGCTCCGATATACGGATAAAGGAAAGGTTGGACCAGTAGTAACAGATAATGGAAACTTTATAATAGACTATATACCAAATCCAGATTTGCTTAAAGATATTAGAAAACTAGATATTGACTTGAAGTTGATCCCAGGAGTAGTTGAAACTGGAATATTTTATGGTGAAATGGTGTATAAAGTAATTATAGGATATCAGAATAGTGTTTCAATTCAAGATTAAACCCATTTATTTTGCTACGATAATTTAATATAGAAAATGTTAATCATTTTATAATTATGATGAAGGAATGGATAAAACTCTTTACATTATTCTATTCCCTAATCAGACCGTCTCTATTCATGATCGCATTTATAAGCTTTATAATTGGTTTTTATTGGAATGATTTTCTCCTAATTTTGCTTGAATATCGTTTCCCATTTTTTTCTAATATACCTCCTTTCAATATTATTTTAGCAATATTTCTTTTAGGAGTCTTTTCAAATATAATTAATTCATATATTGATTCGATGGATACCGATAGATACGCTGTTTTCTTTAAAGATTATAAAAATGTTTTTATTGAAAATAGATTTAATGATAGGTATGTTTTAGCTACATTAATATCGCTAGGCTTATTATCCTTCTACATTGTCTATATTTATAATCCTGTATTAACACTATTTGTCTTATCTGGAATAATTATATCAATACTTTATTCTTATTATCCTCGATGTAAAGGAATTTATCCATTCGATATATTATTAAATACTCTCGGATTATTTATTATACCATTTATCCTTGGATGGATACTTCATGATGAGATATATAGCATACCACTAGACATATTATTCGGCTTTTCACTAATTTCATCATCATTTTTTATATTGACTACAATGGTAGATTATGATGCAGATAAGACTGCAGGTTTAAAGACGGCTGCAATAGCACTTGGATTAGAAAATTCTGCGAAAATATGCTTACTACTGATAGTATTAGGTATATTTATTTCAATAAAATATGTTGTTCAATGTCCGCAAATAAACATATTTTTCATTCCATTAATAATGTTATATATTTACTTAAATAGAAATCCTTCATCACATACAGCCTTACGAATCCTTAAAGAAATAATTATATTAAGTATACTATATATCATATCTACCATATTAATAATATTATAGAAAGCAATAGTAATTTTTATTATCATCCATATCTATCATATTTATGATGTATAGAGGAATAAGATGTATTATTATAGTTTTCTTAACGCTTATTTTAAGTCAGTATAGCGTTTATGCTTCTCCGATAAAAGTTTTAACTAGATACGGGTCCCCCTATCTAATGCACTTGTGAAGATAGTGTATCTTGACGGTACAAGCAAAACATATTTCCTAGATAATAATGGAGAGCTTATGCTTAGAGATGTACCACTAGGAATTGTGAAATTGAAAATATTGTCTTGGAAGAATATTTCTATAAATTTTGAGAGAATTGTTACATATATGAATTCTACGATAATATATAATAATACCTGGTATACTTGTTATTAAGGCATTAGACTATTTTAATAAACCTATAAATGGTGCAAATATAAAGATTTTATATGATAAAAATATTATTGAGATAAGCTCTACAAATTCTTCGGGTATATATGTTATAGAATTGCCTAAGGGAAATTATACTGTATTACTTAAATATTATAGAGAGAATGTAGAAAGAAATTTAACCCTATATCCGGGGAAGATAAACATGTATTCATTTAAATTAAATGTTATAATACTTTTTAGTAAGATAGCCTTAAGCTTTACAGAGTTTATGATGCTTCTTTTATCAATATTTTTACTCGTAGTTATAGTGTTTATTATTCTCTACGAATATCATTTATGGAGAAGAAGACGTCTACTAAAAACCGTAATAAGATATGAAGGAAAAAAATAGCATATTCAATATTATAGTTTAGTGAAATATACAGCTAAATTATGCAGTAGTAATTCTCCGATTTTATTTAGATAAGATAATGTTAGAACTTAAATTAGAATATAAATTTATATATCCTATTTATCTCCATAATATATAATTATTCATTTAGTTCAACTTGGGATACCCTATGCTTAAGAGATGTCTAATAATGTCTCTATTCATAGCGTATTTTATAGTGATATCTCCCTCCTCTTTAATATCCAAGAATGGTAACTTTTCAGATCACTATTTAATGAAGCTTGATTTTTATTCAGAAAATTTTACTATAAATGGTTATACAATATTATCTCATATAAATCGTCTTGACAAAACTTTTAAAGAAATTTATATGCATATTTATCCAAATGCCTATAAATCTTATGGGGGCGGAATATATATACATAGTATTCTTAATTTAGGAACTAAAAAATATTTAAAGTATGATGTTATGGGAGATGATAAAACAGTATTGAGGATTTATCTAGATACAGAGCTTAAGAAATTCGATAAGATTATTTTAAACATAAGTTATACAATATATATTCCTCATATAGGGGATAGATTTGGATTTAATAGAGATATCTATGCGCTCGGTAATTGTTTTCCAATACTGGCTGTATATGATGATGAGGGATGGAATCTAGATCCATATGTATTCTATGGTGAATCCTTTTACAGTCATGTAGCTGATTATGATGTGTATATAAAAATCGAAAAGGGTTTTATTATAGCTGCGACAGGTATATTGGTAAATACAACTTATAGTAATGGATATAAGATTGAGCATTGGGTTGGTAAAAATATAAGAGAGTTCGCCTTTGTTGCAAGCAAGTTTTTTGAAGTATATGAGATTTTATATAATAATATTACCATTTATTCATATTACCTTCCTGAAGCTGGAAGTATGGGTATAAGGGCGGCAGAAATAGCTATGCGAGCGTTAAAGGTGTATGGGGAACATTATGGTCCATATGTTTATCCAGAATATAGAGTTGTTGCAGTAGATTTTTGGGCTGGCGGAATGGAATATCCGTCATTAATAATGATAGCCACTTCTCTCTATGATCCGAATAAGAGAGAGATATTTGAGCTTGTAATTGCTCATGAGACGGGGCATCAATGGTGGTATGGTATGGTTGGTAATGACGAGAATGATGAGCCATGGCTAGACGAGGGACTTACAGAGTATACTACAATAATGTATTTTGAGTGGACTTATGGTAGAGCTACCGGTAGAAGAATCTTTAATAAATATTATAAAAATAGTTTTTATAGATTTATGGATAGATATAAGAGTTATGATAAGCCTATTGCAAGCACTATGTATGATTTTCGCGGAGCTAGTTTCGCATACTTCTATATAGTTTATAAGAAAGGAGCATGTGTATTGGATATGTTAAGATACATATTGGGTGACGATATATTTTTCAATATATTTCGAACACTTTATAATAGATTTAGATTTAAAATAGCCACTATTAGAGATTTCATAAATATAGCTGAAGAAGTTTCTGGAAGAGATTTAGATTGGTTTTTTGATTTCTGGCTATATGATAAAGGTTTGGTTAAATATAGGATTAAAAATGCTACAATATCGTCGACATTTAGTGGATATAGGTTAAATATATATATTGTTCAAGAGGAGCCAAGCTATAATATAGAGATGATTGTCCCAATATTATTGAAAACTTCTTCTGGAAATAGATATGTTTGGGTATGGGTTAATAAGACGAGTGGTATTATTTCAATAGATGTTGATGAAAAAGTTTTAAGTATACAAATAGATCCTGAAGATTATATTTTAGGTAGAGATGACACAAAGGTTGTCACTGTAGTTGAAGAAATATCATCTATTCCCACAGATTTCTTAATACAAGCTTTATCTATATTTATTTTTTGTGTAATTGATGCAATATTAATAACATATCTTAAAAGAAAGGGGGTTGTAAAATGAAGAAACTATTATTTATTTTAATAATCTTATTCGCTATAGTACCTATAAACGCTTCTCCAATTAAGGATAGAAAAATCATTGTTGGTATAGACTGTATACATGGGGTTAGAGATGGTTTTCTAAAGGAATCAACCTTAAATACAAGATATATTTTAACAAGTATTTCTGAGAGTTTTAATTTTACACAAGATTTTCTAGAGTTCTTTGATATACTCGTTGTTAGACTTGAGAGAGGAGTTTCATCAAAAGACTCAAATACCCTATATAATTGGGTTAAGAATGGGGGTAGGCTTTTAATATGTTCATCTTCACCGAATCGTGAATACGTTAATAAGATTGTAGAGAAATTTGGAGTATATTTGAGAAATGATACCGTGTTTAGTGATAACTACAAGGGAGAACCCATTAAAGCTCTGATTAAACCCGTTGATGAAGCTGGTATTTTTTCTAATATTAATAGGATTGGATATTTCTATGGTTGTAGCATCGGGATTAAGAATAATATGTCAGTAATAAAAATCTATGGCGATGTTTCAACATTTTCTAATATCTATGGAAGAAATATAGTTATTGGAATCTTAATGAAGGTGGGTAAGGGTAGGCTATGTCTAGTTGGTTCTCATAGTATTATAGATGATATATATGATAATAGATTATTTGTAGTGAAGATATTAGATTGGTTGTCAAAGGATCTAGGTGAGAGAGTTATTGGAAATACTGTCGTTATAAAGCTTATGGACTGGAGAGGATTTAAACTGCCTTTCTATAAAATAAATATAGATGGTGAAGAGGCGATATCAAATAATGAGGGGATTATTAAAATAACATTTACTTCAAGTTATTTAAAGCTGAATATTCCGCCAGACTATGATCAATTATTTGGAGAAATTAAGGGGTACGTATATAAGGGTATTCAAATTATTCTTGGAGCTCCCTTTAAAAATAAGAATATTACGGTAAAAATTTATCCAGAATTGTTAGTCGAGACATATTTTCTGGGGCTTAAGGTAGAAAACATATCTGATATAAATATATATGTGAATGGTGATGTCTATAATTACTATACAATTGACGATCATCTTTATAGAGATGGATTAAATATAACTATAATTTCATTTGGTTTACCATTCGAATTCTACAATAAAGAGATATATGTGAATATCACCATATGTGGAAAAATATTTGTACAAAGATTTAGGGTTTTACCTGGACAGATGAATGTTTTATTCATGTATCATGATATAGGATATAGATCGATAAAAGTATATCTGGCTAATAATGTTTCGGGAGAGATTCGAAACATTAGGCTGCATTTCAGAAACAGTGTTATCTCAATTTCTAGTAGAAATAATAGTGCTATTTTCTATATACCCAACTTTAATGAAGTTAAGATGATTGACGCATATGTTGATGATCTCAATACATTTCTGCTAGACTACTATGGAGAAATTTCTGGGAAATATGTTAATGAAAAGTGCTCGATAAAGCTCGAGGAGAGAGGATATATTATAATAAATCTAAGTGAATGGAGAGCAATATATCTTATAAATGCGGAGACCCATAGCGAGACTAGATTAGTTGGATTATGGTCAAATAAATATAAAATATTTGTGTCAAGTATAAACCCGGGTTTATACTTTGTTAAGATTAGAAGAGGATGGAGAGAATACTATACAGTGAGTAATTTTTCAAGGGGATATAGGGTTAAGAGGGGGGGATTCTTATATCTAGAGCCTCTATACGAATATTCTCTAAATCTCTATCTTCAAGCTAAATCCCTATATTCTGATCTAAATAACCTTGTTTCTAAAGCATTTGTAGAGGGGTATGAGTCTCCATTTACATCAACCATTCTCAGATCTATTAGTAAACATCTAAATATAATGAAAAATGCCTTAAGTAGACGACAATATGAGGTTGTAAAAACCGAATACGAATATATTATTAAAAAGGATAGTGAATTGAGGCGTAACCTTGACTTGTTCATATATTTATCAATCCTATCTATAACAATACTGTTTTTCATAATGTTTATATTTAGTTTTACTACAAGTAAACTTTTATTTGAGGCTAGAAGTACATTAACCTATTTTATAACATCATCTACAATATTTATTCTCTCATTATTTTTATTATATAAAATTCATCCCGGATTTAAAGACCTCTTCTCAGTCGGTAAAGTAGATTTTTACTATAAATTAATGTTTTTTTCCTCTCTCTATATAGTTTTCTTCTACCTATTTTTTATTGAGATTCCAAACAATATAGCTAAAGTTCCAACCCCAGAGAAGCCTCATTTCTGGGGACTAATTTCAATGACATTTCATCTAGTAATAAGTGGATTAAGAAGAAGGAAAATGAATACCATATTAACATTAATTACGATAGGGATAATTGTATTATCATTTGTAGCATTCATGTCTGTTACTTCAGAGGAGATTAAGGGACTTACCTATGCAAGAGCTACTCAAGTGAAATGTCCCACACTATATGTCACTGGGAAATTAAGTGAAAATGATGTTAAGGTAATAACATCAATTCTTAATATAAGGGAGAGTAATATTTTGAGAAGATATGTGACTATAGGGTATCATGAATATCCATATAAGATTTCATCTAATTTAGGTATAGAGACAGATATTGGCGGGTTCATAGCCACAAACTTTGATTTAGAGAGAAATATAACCTTTTTGGATGAATCTATAATTTTGGCAGGAGGTTTTCCTGTAAATGATAACGAGGTAATGATTAGTGAAAGATATTCTAGGAAACTAGATGTACGTGTAGGAGACTATATAACATTAATGGATGAATGGCATCGTCCAATAACTAAATTAAAAATAGTAGCTATATTTGATGAAAATAGTTTTCAAAAAATTTTGGATGCTAATGGTGATGCGCTTAAACCCCTATATTGGGAATATGTTCCAGAATCTGGTAGAAGAGTTTTGAAACCGGTTAATGGGTACGCGGTTTTAATAGGAACATATGGTATAGGAAGATACGTTCCATTATCTCTAAGAGGATTATTGATTCCATATAGCGATGAGAATAAGGCATTTGAAGACGGAGCACTTTTAGCGGACTATGGAAAATATTCTATAATATTCTCTATACAAAACACTGCAACGTTTATCTATGTAAGTAGCGGATTATCTATGAGAGGTGTTTCAGCAATTATACCAGTAATTATTGGAATTACTATAGGTATTAATACAATGTTGGCGTCAGTTTATAGTAAGAGGAGAGAGATTTCTATATATAGTGCTTTAGGCTTTAATCCTTCAGTAGTAAAGTTTTTGTTTATGGCAGAGGCTTTGATATTATCCGTAACTGGGGGTGGTATAGGATATCTTGGAGGGTTACTGTTACTAGTAATTGGAAGAAGAACTGGGATTTTCGGAGAACTTGGTTTTTCAATTACACCTACATGGACTGTTTTAAGCTTTATTCTGGCGATAGTTGTTATGATTATAGCTTCAATATATCCTTCTGAAAAGGCTGCGTTGCAGGTAGTTCCAAGCTACACTAGGAAGTGGAGATTAACTAGTGGCAGCTTTTCTTATAAATTTAAGGAGAAATTTCCATTTAGAATTGAGAAAGAACTTATAGAGAAGTTTAAAGAATTTATGTATAATAGATTAAAGTCAACTTTTCCCGCACTTTCACTATATGTTAGATCAACAGTAGGTTTGGAAGTTAGGGATGGAGTACATTATATATGGATTGATGCTGAAATGGTTTCTGAAGGTCGTAATAAAGGATTATTCTATATAGAGTTGAGGCCATCAGAAGACGGAAGATTTTATGAGGTATATGTAGGCGCTAAGCCAATTATAAGAGGGATGAAGTATAAGGAGATGGCGTATATGATTATAGAGGAGATTAGACGTGGAATATTAGCTTGGCAGGCAATATATAAGGGAAGGGTATCTAAATGATTGGTAGAAAAGATAGAGGAAAGTCACTTATATGGATATTATTTCACTCACTTTTCTCACTCTTTCTATACAGGTTTCACATACTTCCAGGGTACTTTGAGTTTTTAAATGAATCTATAATGATAGGATCTATTGCGGCGATAAGCGCTATATATGGGCCATCCATTGGATTTATATCCTCCCTTATATCTACTTTATTAATAGTCTTTATTCCAACAATTTATACAAATAACTTGGTAAATCTTATATCTACTATATGGTGTATCTTTATGAGGCAGATTGTTGTTGCAGGATTTACTGGCATAATTGTAGATACCCCCGAAAGAATTGGAAGAACACCTTGCTGGACATTTATATCTCATCTACTCGCGACAATATTTATATCTCTACCATTTATAGCCGATCTAGAATATTTTTTAGGTACAACTATTCCAAGACATGCACCGATATTTGCATCCTCATCGCTTCTCTCCATAATATTTTTAACAATATATAGTATTACGCCTAAAATACGTACTAAGAAATAATAATTACATTTAAATTCTACAGTATATCATATTATTCGATGAATGTTATGGATGAACCAATTATTAGAGAAGTTATAATCGAAAACTTTATGTCATATGAGTATGCTAGAATACCGTTTAAAAACGGTATAAATATTATTAGTGGACCAAACGGTTCAGGTAAGTCTTCAATACTGTTAGCCCTTGCCGTAGCCTTAGGTCAAACATATACTGAGAGGGGTAGGAGACTTAGCGATTTAATTCGTAGAGGTAGAGATCTTGCTAGAGTAACTGTTGTAATAAATAATTCTCCTAAAAATGGTGTTAGACCTATCCCAAGATATAGGATTGACGATATATATGTATCTAGATATCTTAAAAGTGACGGATCCTATTGGCATGAAATAAATTATAGAGTTGTTAGTAAAGGTGAAGTTGAGAGATTATTGTCGCATATAAATCTTAATCCAAATAACAGCCTAATAATAATGCATCAAAATATGATTGAGGAGTTTGCAGTAATATCTCCTATTGAAAGACTTCGTTTGATAGAAGAGGCTGTAGGTATAAGTGGATACAGAGATAGAATCATTGAATCTATGAGAAACTTAGAGACAGTTATTGGGGAGGAGAAGGAGGTTAAAAATATGCTTGAGAAGGCTTATAATGCCTTACATTATTGGGAGGATAAGTATAAAAGGTTTCAGGAGAAGTTAAGGTTTCTAGATAGATTGAAAAATCTTAGATGCGAACTGGCTTGGCTAAAATATGATAAGAAAATGAAGGAGATCGAAAATTTGGAGGAAAGAGTTGGGAGGGTGAAGGCAGAATTAATAAAGTATAAGAGCGAATTTAGGAGGAATGAAGAGGATATTGCTAAAATAGAAGGTAAAATAAATATATTGTATGATGAGCTCCATAGGTTACTTAAAAAGTATATTCAATATCTTAGAGAATATTTTAGAGTAAAATTTGCTGAAAATAGAGATGATAAAAGATTGCAGGATGTATGCGATGAACTATATGCTTCATATCAGTTAAGGAATAGTGAGCTTAGAAGAATGTGGAATCTATTGGTCGAACAAAAATCTAAAGAGGCTATACTCTCATTTAAAATAGAGATTCTCCAAAAAAATATAAATGATTTACTTAGAGAGATTTCTAGACATAAAAGTATATTAAATGAACTTGAGAAAAATGCTAGAGAACTGGGTCCAAGAGTAGTTTCAAATAGAAAGATTATTGAGGTTGAGGATGAAATAAAATCTATTAATGTAAAACTAACTCTATATTCTGATATAAATCGTGACGTAGTTGAGGTTTATGAAAAATATCTTAAATCTATAGAGGATTTAGAGAATAGGGCTAGAATTGTTGCAGAGGATAAGAATAGAGTTATGATCGAGCTTGAGAAGAGAAAGGCTGTATGGAAGAAGAGATTGATCGAACTGGTAAGTGAAGTAGATAAAACATATAAAGAGCTTTTAGAATATGTTGATGCCATCGGTGAGATACGGGTTATAAATATTGATAACATTGAGAATGCTGGGTTAGAGTTATTGGTCGGATTTAGGAATATGAAGCCAACTACATTAGATGCATATATTCAGAGTGGAGGTGAACGAACTACAGCGATAATGTGTTTTCTCCTAGCTCTCCAACAACATATTAAGTCTCCTTTAAGAGCTATAGATGAGTTTGATGTTCATATGGATCCAAGTAATAGGGAGAAGATAATGGAGATGCTTTTCAATATAGCTGAGAGAAGTGGAGGACAGTATATTATAATTACGCCAGGATATCTTGTAAATGTTAGACCAAATATGAATATAATTTTGGTTCAAAGAGTCGGCGAAGTATCAACCATTAGAGAAACTATATCGGTTGGGGGTTAAACTATGGATAAAATGGATAAGAGATCAGAGATATATGAGCGTTTAATAAAAATTATAGAGGTAACTAAAAATATTTATGAGAATAGGATTGATCCATTCAAAATTGATTTAAATAAGATTATCGAAGAGCTTGCTCAAATTTTTCCTAAATTAAAAAGTGCTGATGAAATAGGATTAGACATAGAGGCATTATATAATATTGCCTTACTAGTCCGAGAACGTGGAGATTGGATTAGAAGTGAGTCTGCACTTCTAGTGCTTGGACCGCTATTTGCAATGCTTAGGATAAAGTTGTTTAATCCTGAAGAGCTTGCAAAAATATTTTTGGAGTCATGGCATCCAATAATATCTTTAAATCAGATAACTACTACGAGGTTCCTATCAGCATTAAACTACTGGATGTCATTGAAGAAATATGGTGGCAGGAAAATTGAATTGATTAAAGATATCGGGTTCAGTGAAATAAGTTTTGATGAACTCAGAAAATATGGCTTTTTATCGGAAGAAGGATTTAGAAAAATTGTAATGAAGTTTAGAAATCGTATTGAAAAATTGTTTAAGAGGAGGGATCGTATAGATTATTGGGAATGTGTTATGGCTAATTCATTTCAAAGAACTGTTGAGAATGCATATGCATTATCATTTTTAATATCTAGAGGCATATATTTTATAGATATTGAACCACTTTCTGGTAAAATATATGTTTATAAAAAGATGCCTAGAAAGATTATATCCTCGTCGATTGTAACATCAATATCATATGAAGATTGGGTTAAGAGGAGGATGGAAAATGAGTAGCAGGGAGAATTTTAAATATAAGATTTGGAAGGCTGCTAGAATACTTTTGTTGAGCGGATATAGGAGGGTTGGTGTTAGAGGATGGGAGCTTAAAAGAATACTTGGTCCAAGATATCTGGATGTAATAAAGATACTGGATGAAGAGTTGGATAAAATAGGGTTAACTGTAAGGGCTGTATCAAGATCTGGTGAGATTTTAAGTTTAGATGATCCTGGAAAATTGAGTAAAGCTATATTTATTATCGTTACTAAGGAGTCTCCGAGTCTAAGTGAGGTTAGGGCGGCTGGATGGAGGATAGATGATTTAGCAATACTTGCTGCCACAATAATGTATATTGTATCAAGAAGAGGAGAGGCTCCCAGAAAGGACGTGGAGAATATGCTTAAAGAAAAGTTTCCTCAATGGAAGATTTCATTTAATCTTGACAGATTTATTAGATATGAGTATTTGGAGGAGGAGGATAATATATTGAGGATTGGATGGAGAACTAAGGCAGAAGTAAATCTACAAAAACTTCTCGGTATACCTATAACAGAATTATCTGAAAAAGATAAAAAATAATCTATTTGGGAACAAATCTTCTACCACTAATAGTTATTCTTCTAACTATTCTCTCATCCCTATCTTCTCCTTCAGGTGTAGTTATAGCAATAACGTCTACATATGGTTCTAGTGGTGAACCAGAGATCTTTTTACCCAGGGTTTCCTGTACTTGAAATATTCCAGCACTATTGTTCATATATATTCTTATTTCAATAGGCTTTTCGGATCCTCTTACAATTTTTACATCCTCTATTGATAGAGCAGAAACTGTATGTATGTTTATATTACCTGAATCAAATGCGAGTCTACCCCTACCCTTAGTCATATCGGTTCCATCAGCTATGCCGATCAGAGATGCTTCTATAGTGAGATCCTTTACGTCAGCACCGTGTGCATAAATTGTATGGAGTATATGTCCTCTAACTTCATACATTATCTCTTTATCTTCATAGATATTTGATAGCAATCTATTCAATATAGGTATAGCTAGATATACAGAATGTAATGGATGTAATTCTCTATGAACTTGATTTCCGATATCATGTAAAAGACCTCCAGCTAGGACTATTAAATGTTCATCATCATCGTCTCCAGCACGTTCTTCCATGACATCTGGAAAAACACCGCTATCTAACAGTAGGTCTAACATTTTCAGAGCATTTGCTGCAACAACCTTTGCATGTATTTCTCCATGATCATTGTAATTTAATTTTGCTACAGCAATAAAGTCTGCGATATCCCAGCAAGCATTTACCTCTGGATCGTCTTTAACAATATTCCAGAACTTTGATGCTTTAGGATATTTTCTTATTGATTCAGCGATAGTTTTTTCAGCATTTTTCTTTAATTCATCATATGATGACGGCAACTCTAGTTCAAATCCCTTTCCTAAACCAACTTTTTTAGCCAACAATTCCACCAAGTTAAATCTACAATTAACAACTATAATATTAGATAATGGTATAAAACCTTTTGGCTTTGTCAACAGAATAATCTAAATATAAATGTTCATTGGTCAAAATATAACTTTATAAACTATAATTCTAATACCTTTGTCGTTATAATTGGACCCTGCCTTGTTATGATCATTGTATCTTCAAACTGTGAGACTATACCACCATATTTATCTACTAATGAATGATAAACATAGACTCTCTTGTATGTTATTAAATCTAAAAGCTTGTTAAATCCTTCTTCCCCGTATCTTTTATATATCCATCTCTCTGAAAATGGTAGAGAATGATACTCCATCCATATTTTTCTCATAAAAAATTGAAGCTCTCTATCTTCCTTAATTTTCTTCATTATAGTAAGCTGATATATATGGCCATTTCCCATTTCTACCACATATCCAGCACCATCTGTGGCAAATGGTTCAATAGCATATACCTCGTTTTTCTCAATTTTCTTAAAAGTGTATGTAGATATATTTGGAACACTTTTACCTGCATGAAGGTTATACTTATCTATCTTATGTCCGCTTAGATTTGAGATAGGTTTATATCCATACTGTAAAATAGTTTTTTCAACCATTTCTCCAATACTTCCCAGACTTATCCCAGGTCTAATATTTTTCTCAACATTTTCTAACGCAGATCTAGAAGCCATAAGTAGTTTTTCATATTTAGGGTTAAATGATATCGTTATAGCTGCATCAGCAATATAACCATCTATATGTGCGCCTACATCAACCTTTATAACACTTTTTCTTGGAATTATATTTAAATCGTTTATTGAAGGTGAATAATGAGCAGCTACATGATTTATAGAAATATTTACTGGAAACGCTGGTTTAGCATTTCTATCACTTATTTCTCTCTCCAATCTTTCAGCTATCTTTAATAAAGATTGACCTTCCTCGATGACGTTTAGAGCTATGTTAAGAGTATGATAGACTACTTCACCTGCCTTTAGATATTTTTTAATCTCTTCTTCCCTTAACATAAAATATTACCTCCAAGTATTTATATGAGATTAGGAAACAGATTTATAAATCTTTATCAATTTATATGTGGTCTAAATGTATATGATATTACTATTGCCAAAAATTATTTTCGCAAAAATATTTAATAGGAAAATAGCTTTATGTGACGTTGGGGATGTTGACGGAATAGCTAGCGCAACACTATTTAAGATAAAATATCCCAAGGGTATTGTAATATTGGCCAGTCCAGTGGATGTTGTTAAAGGAAGAATATTAAAACTATTTTACTGGGACTTTGTCGCCGACCTGCCATGTCCGGGTAAGGTATATATTAGGGCGGATCACCATAAAACTAATCTACCATGTGCTGTTAAAGAATTTTATGATCCGAAGGCTCCATGCTCGGCCATATTGGCTTTAAAAGCATTAAATCTCGAGGGAAATGTTGTTGCAGAAAAGTTGGCCAAAATAGCTATCGAAACTGATACGGCAAATATAGTTAGTGAGGATGCAATGTTATTGGATAATGCTGTTAGCGGCGCCGATTATTTCGGGAGATTATATATTATTGATAGATTATCGAGAATCGGCTTAAATGCTTTAAATGATTCTAGGATAAAGGAGTTTATAGATAGGTCAAAGAATCTTAGGAATATGATTAAGTCTTTTGCAAATAGTATCAATATAAAGGATGAGATGGTGCTTGTTTTTAAAAAGAATATCGGTTTCCATTATCGATATCTATGTATTCTTTTAGAGAAAATGGGGGCTAAGTTTACATGTATAATTGTGCCTAGAGGATTTAGAGAGATTAGATTATATCTCGGATCAAATTCAAAATATGATGTATCGGTATTGGCAAGATATTTTGGTGGAGGGGGGCATAAAGTGGCAGCAGGGGCATCTATAAAAACATTTAGAAGAAATAGTAAAATATTAGAGATATTATATAAGGTCAAGGTTTTTCTTAAGAAAAATTGTTTAAAATATATATATGTTTATAGTGAGGATAGATTTGAGTTAAGAGAGCTTTAATTTCTTATCTAAGTTTCTGAAAAACCTTGGTGAAAGCAGTATGGCTAATGATGCAAATGGTAATAGGTCTATCCAATCAAATAGGTCTAATGCCGTTGTTTTGAAAAACATTTGTAGGAATGGATTATATACTATAAATATATGAAGTATTAATGAGATAACTATAGATATTAGTAAAGCCTTATTTCTAATAATTTCTTTAAATGAACTGAATACGAATTCTTCTTCAGATCTACAGTTTAATGCTAATATTAGTTCAAATATGACTGCTTGTGTAAAGGCTAATGTTCTGGCTTCTGTAAGTGAGCGTCCATTTATTATAGCTATATAGAATGGTGTAATCCATGCAATTAGCGCCAAAAATATGGAGACAAGAATAAATGTCTTCATACCATGATATATTTGCTCCTTAGGACTTCTTGGAGGCCTTTTCATGACGTTTTTAGCTGGTGGATCTAACCCCAATGCGAGTGCGGGTAACCCATCTGTAACTAAATTTATCCACAATATTTGTACAGCTGTAAAGGGTATAGGCAGATCCAGCATTACAGATACAAATACTGTAAATATCTCATCCCAGTTTGCAGATAATAGTAGTCTAATAAATTTTCTAATATTATCATATATAGCTCTACCCTCCTCAATAGCTTTTACGATTGTTGAAAAATTATCATCTGCTAAAATCATGTCTGCAGCCTCTCTGGTTACATCCGAACCTCTAATTCCCATAGCTATACCTATATCTGCTCTTTTCACCGAGGGGGCATCATTTACACCGTCTCCTGTCATTGCCACTATATGCCCCTTTTTCTTTAACGCATCCACAATTCTAATCTTATGTTCTGGAGAAACTCTTGCAAAAACACTTACTCTATCCACTATGGCTAGAAAATCTTTATCATTCATGGAATCGATATCTTTGCCAGTGAGCACTAGTGAATCTTCTTTATCAATTAATCCAATTTCTCTTGCTATTGCTGTAGCTGTAGATTTATGGTCTCCAGTAACCATTATTACCTTTACACCTGCATGTCTAGCTTTCTTTATCGCCTCCGGAACCTCCGGTCTAGGAGGATCTATCATACCGACAATACCAACAAAAATCAAATCTTTCTCGATATCTTCTTCCTCAAAGTGATTTCTTGGAAAATATTTATATGCAAATGCAAGAGTTCTCAAAGCCTTTTCAGCAAGTCTACTAGTATTTTCCATTACTTTCTTCTTATCCTCTTCAGTTAATTCCCTAATACCGTTTTCATCTTCAATATATTTACATAGGTTTATGAGGATTTCAGGCGCTCCCTTTACATAAACCATTTTTCTACCATCTTTAGTTAAATTTACTGTACTCATCCTCTTTCTTATCGAATCAAAGGGTATTTCACCTACTCTAGGATAGTCTTTTCTACACTTTTCTACATTGTATCCGGCTTTAGCCGCGAGAACAATTAATGCGGCTTCCGTAGGGTCTCCAATAATACTCCAATTATTATTCTCTCGGATTAACTTTGCATCATTACAATATAAACCTATTTCAATAAGCCTTTCTAATACTCTATCTTTTCTTACATCGATTTCTTTTTCATTAATATAAAATTTTCCTTTGGGTTCGTATCCGCTTCCAGTAACCCTTATAACCCTATCTCCTATAACTATTTCTCTAACAGTCATTTCATTTTTAGTTAATGTTCCAGTCTTATCGGTGCATATCACAGTTACACTTCCAAGACCCTCGACAGCGGCAAGGCGTCTTATAATAGAGTTTCTCCTAGCTAGTCGTTGAACACCTAAAGCCAATGTAATCGTAACCACGGCTGGAAGTCCTTCAGGTACAGCTGATACGGCTAGACTTATAGATGTAAGAAGGATTTCAACATAATTAGCTCCCTCTAAGACTCCCTCAATAAATACGAGTATTACTAAGATTACAATGATTAATGTAAGCCATTTACCAAGTCTTTCCAATCTTTTTTGTAGAGGTGTTTCTTCTTCAGCTTCCTGAATAAGCTTAGCAATTCTACCGAAAACTGTATTCATTCCAGTCGATACAACGATACCAATACCTCTACCATACGTGGCTGTAGTAGCTGTAAACAACATATTTCTAATATCTCCTATACTTAATCCTTTGCTTTTAATGGGTTCTACACTTTTTTCCACTGGTATAGATTCGCCAGTAAGTATGGCTTCATCTATTTTTAAGTTTACTGCTTTAATTAATCTCATATCTGCTGGAATTTTATCTCCAGCACTAACTATAACTATGTCTCCGGGTACAAGTTCACGTGCAGGTATAATTTTCTCAACTCCATTTCTAATTACCTTACATTTAGGTGCGGCCAGCTTTTTCAAAGCTTCAAGAGATTTTTCAGCCCTATATTCCTGTATGAATCCTAGAATGCTATTCATGATAATTATAGCCAATATAACTATAGCATCATGAATTTCTCCCAAAAAGAATGAGACTATTGTGGAGAAGACTAGTAACAATACTAAAATACTTTTAAACTGATTTAGAAAGATTGTTAAAGCTGTTTTCTTTCTACCAGTCTCGATTTCATTAAATCCATATTTTTCAAGCCTTTTACCAACCTCTTTTTCACTTAATCCATTTTCATCTGAGCCAAGTTTTTCTAAAACATTCTTCCATGGTATTGAATACCATTTTTCTAAATCCATATATTCACCGAGCCCAGATTAGAGATATCAATCTCATATTAAAATATTATTAATACATTTTTGTTAAAACTTTATATGTATTGTTTGGAAATAATATTTGGTGTATTTTTTGTCTAAAAATGTCTTAGAACTTTTGTCTAAACCTGTTAGAAATATTATATATGAGAGAGGATTTAAAAATTTAACTCCCCCTCAAATCAAAGCTATACCATATATTTTATCTGGTGAAAATGTTTTAATAGTCGCTCCAACTGGCACAGGTAAAACTGAGGCTGCAATAATACCTATAATTGATATGATGCTTCACGGGAGACGTGGTAATGGTATAAATCTACTATATATTACTCCTCTAAGGGCGTTAAATAGAGATATGATTGAAAGATTAAACTGGTGGTTTAGAAGATTTGATTTTAAAATTGCTGTAAGACATGGCGACACCCCTCCAGATGAGAGAAGGCTTCAAGCAATATATCCTCCCGATGTATTAGTAACAACTCCAGAAACTCTTCAATTAATATTTTCTGGAAAAAGGTTAAGAGAGCATTTAAATACGGTTAAATGGGTTATTGTCGACGAAGTACACGAACTTGTTCCAAGTAAGAGAGGTGCACAGCTAAGCATATTACTGGAGAGGCTTCGTAGAAAGGTCGGTGATTTTCAAATTATAGGATTATCTGCTACTATAGGTAATCCAGAGGAGGTTTCACGATACTTGGTTGGTGTTAGAGGTAGATGTAAGATTATATATGTCCCAGTTGCAAAGATGTTTAGGATAAAGATTTTCTATCCTAAGCCTACAAATATCGATAAAGTTATTTCCGAAAAATATTTTCTATATCCAGATATATCTGCTAGGGTTAGATTAATAAAAGATTTTATCGGAAAATATAATTCGCTGCTAATATTCACGAATACACGACCGATGGCCGAACTACTTGGAAGCAGGTTAAAGTTACTGGATATGGATTTACCAATATTTACACATCATGGTTCTCTTTCAGCATCCACTAGAACGTGGATTGAAAGTGGATTAAAGAGGGGTGAGATTAAGGGAGTTGTATGCACGTCTTCACTTGAATTGGGCATAGATATTGGACACATAGATTTTATAATACAGTATAATTCTCCTAGACAAGTTTCAAAGCTTATACAACGTATAGGTAGAAGTGCGCATTATATTGGGGGTGTTAGTGAAGGAGCTATAATCGTATCAAATACAAATGACGCATTGGAAGCACTTGTACTAGTAAAGATGGTGGGTGAGGAAAAGATAGAGCCATCCGAGATATTGGATAAACCATATGATGTAGTTGTACACGAAATATGTGGATTGTTGATTGAAAGATTTGAGATAAATATATCGACAATATACAATATTCTAAGAGATTCAATGTATTTTAAATCTTTAAGCCTTAGAGAATTGAATGAGATAATTGAATATATGAATAAAATTAATTTGATAAGATATGGTTTTAATGAGGATGTTATTAGAAGGGGGAGTCGTATATTTGATTATTTCTATGGAAATTTGTCAATGATACCTGAATCTATACAATATGTAGCTATAGATTTATCCCAAAATCTTCCTATAGGATTGCTTGATGATTTCTTTGTTTCAGAATATCTTGAGCCAGGTGTGAGGTTTATAATGGCTGGAAGAACATGGGAGGTAGATCATATAATTGAAGATAAAGTATATGTCAATCCTATAGAGGATTATATAGGAGCTATTCCAAGCTGGATTGGAGAAGAGATACCAGTACCGTTTGAGGTTGCCCAAGAGGTTGGATTAATTAGAGGAATTGTTGAGAAAATGGCTTTAAGTAAAGTAGATTTAAATAAAATTTCAGAATATCTTTCACATTTACTTAAATATAATGATCTAAATCTCATATCTAATGCTATATCAGATATATATGAAATGGTTATTAAAAATATACCTGTACCTACTGATAAAAGAATTGTTGTCGAGAAAGCTGGTGAAATTATATATATTCACTCACATTTCGGTACACGTGTTAATAGAACTATAGGTAAATATCTAGTTTCTCAAATAACATCTTATCTAGGGACACCGGTATTTGTAAAGGAGAAACCATATGGAATACTTTTTAAGACAAAGGATATAGATGTGAAAGATATAGTTTGGCTGCTGAAAAATGTTTCTAGAAGAGAGTTTAAGACAAGATTAACTCAAAGCATTATTAACAGTAGACTTTTTAAATGGCGATTATCGCAGCTAGCTAAAAAAATGGGTGTAATCGATCCAGATACAAAGCTTACAAATATATCCTTAGATCAACTAGTTACTTCTCTTGAAAATACACCTGTATTTAAAGAGGCTTTAAGAGAAGTTCTTGAAAGAGATTTAGATATAGATAGAACACTGAAAATCATAGATTCTATAAATAGCGGTGAGATAAGTATCGTTGACGTAAGGGGTCCTACACCATTATTAGAGTCGAGTATAAAATATGTTTTAGAGTCATTAGAACCGGTGCCACTGGAGAGAAGAATTTTTCTGAGAATATTAACTTATAGAGCTAAATTAATGTCAAATATAGTTACAGAGGTATGTTTGAATTGTAGAAAATATGTTGAAGAGAAACCGATATTTAGGCTTGAAGTACCTTCAATATGTCCAATATGTGGTTCAAGTCAGGTGACGATTACTACAGATTCTGTAGAGGAGGTATATAGATATATAGATAATATTGATAGGAGGAAAGGAAAGTATAGAATATTGAAGAGAAACTTAAAACTATATGAGAGATATGGGAGATTGGCTGCAATGGCTTTATCTACAAGATTGCCATATAATCAAATTAAAGAAGCATTGACAACCTCAAGAAACGAGGAGGAATTAATAAAAAAGCTATGGAGATTGGAAAAATTAAATTTACTTAGAAAAAGACGCCCAATTTAATTATTTTAGCCTTTAATCTTATTTAATTTATAGTCTTCCTAGTCTTTATTCTTTCTAACATCTATAGAAAGTTCAAATCTATAGTTAATTAGTTCAGTCTATTAGTTTCTCTTATCGCCAAAGATAAAAATGCGTTAAAAATCATATATAAAAAATATACCATAAATATTATCTTATAAGTATTAGATAGATCGTATAATAGGCCGATTAAAAATGTTCCAAGAAAACTTCCAATATATCCGAGTGTGTCAATTATGGCTGAAGCAAGTCCAACATATTCATTTAATACGAACTTTGGAGGTAGTGTAAAGAAAAACCATTCTGGAAGACTTATAAACAAAAATAGCATTAGAAATAAAGGTATAGACATATTCATATAGGTGTAAAGTAATAGCAGAATTATAGAAGAGTTTGTAAATGATATAAACATCATATACTTCTCCTTAAAACTGGTTTTTCTTAACACATATGTTCCAGTAAATCCGCCTATAGCATTAATTATAGGGAAAACTCCTGTAAAAATGGATGATAAAGCTATAGAAATACCCAATTCTTGCACTAAAATTGTTGGAAGCCAGCTGACAAGTCCTCTAATAACCGCATAAAAAAATAGATATATTATTCCAAGCAGCCATATATTTCTATTTAATAAGACTTTCTTTAACCCCCTTTCTTGAGAATTTTTCTTTAAATCATTATCTTTAACAAGATGGGAAAAGAATATGGTGAATATAAATAGGATTAAGGATGTAATGAGAAATATATCTTCCCATCTCAATATTGATAAAAATACTCCTATTAATACAAATGTTATACTAGGGCCAAAAATTGATGCAGTTAATAGTGATCCAATCACATAATCTACTTCATCCTTAGAATAATTTCTAGCTACCAGATTCATTAGTGAAGGCCATATAAATCCCTGTCCAATACCATTAATAAACACTACAATATTCATCCATTTATAAGACAAGGGTATTAGTAGATTTGATAGAGATGATATTAATGCTCCAACAACTATCATTCTCCTAGACCCTATTCTCCTACACAGAAATCCGGATGGAATTAGCATCATAGCATATCCTATATATAGGGAGGATACAATTAATCCAGCACGGATATGGGGCATTCCCATATATTCGATAAAAAATGGTATTATAGGTAAAATACTATACCGACATATATAAAATACTATATAATATAAAGATAGAAACAACGTTAACCCTCTACCAAATCTCATATTCTAACCAAAATATAAAGAAAGTAATAAACTTTAATACATAGGAATATATTTCTACACTACATGTGAGGTTCAGTACTACTTCCTAATTTCATTTAATTTACCACTTATAATATAGATATAAACTAATTAACATATCTGTATCAGTTAACAAATAATTAGAACGGTAAAGATATAAGTTAATGATTAATATATAAATTGATGATGAACCATTGCAGCGCAGAAGATGAAGAAAAGATTTCCGAGCTGATGCAATATATGAACAAAATTTACAATAATGTTATTATCTTAATAACTAAGGACTAGTAACTATTTTAATTTATGTTATCAATATATTCTTATTTTTAGTTCCTTTATTCTTTCAAAATGTTTTATGTTTCTAGTAATGAGTGTTAAATTATATACGATTGCGGTTGAAGCTATAAGTATATCGGATAGGCTAATTGGTTCTCCTTTCCTCATTAATCTAGCATCTATTTCTGCAGCTTTAACTATAACATTATATATTATTGGTATAATTTCAAATGCTCTTAAATCACTTTCAGCATCTGCAATCTTTTTCTTTAAGAGTCTCTTATCATTCCAATATAAATAATATATTCCTCTCAAATATTCTTCGGCCGATATAATAGAGAGTCCTAGTCTTTCATTAGATAAATCTATTTCCCTTGCAACTCTCACTGCTCCGGTATCATTATTCACTAGGTCTATTAGGAAAGTTGTATCGGCCAGATACCTCATCCCTCGATCAACTCTAACAGATATTTTCTTCGTATTTCGTTTAATTCTTCCTGTATCTTGAATTTTTTCTTAACTTTCTCCCAATCTTTCTTAGTTATAGTTTTACTGCCAGCTATATCGGAAAGCTTAGGTTTTTTTTCTAATAAACGGGCGATAACATCTGAAAAAGATTCTCCAGGTCTTTTCATTCTTCTAAGTCTCTCATATATGTCATCAGCAACCATGATTACCCTACCCATATAAATCTCCTCATAAATTATATATAAAATTATATATAAAATTTATTCATTCAGGAGAAATGGTTTGAAGCCGTTTTTATCAATGTATCCTGGATATATAATGCATGTCTTAGTGGCTTTTTCTATTTTAAAAGTTTCTTTAGGCTTTAATTTAATATTTTTAGATAAAACTATTTTTCCCCTAAGATTTATAATAGGTATTTTAAATGGCATTCTATCTATCCTATTTTCTCCTAAAAATGTTTTACCTATAGCCCTTTCTCCATCAATATATACGTTTATAATAGCATACATATTTCTAGTCAAATCTGATTCCAGTACTATGTCTAATCCCTTAATCTTCCTGGTATCAAGAGGCTCTATATTTGAGGATGGAGTTATATTCCATTCTATATAACCTTTATAGTTATCTGTGAAAAGATCTGAGCCAAATTTCTTTATAGAAAATCCTATTGGATAAACATCGTAGTTTTTAAATCCCTTTAAAGTTATCGAGCCACGAAAGTTAGTCGGCCTAATACTTTTAAATCTAACCTTAAGTATAGTTTTTTCATATCCGTTTTTCTCAAGCCAGAAAAATGCACCAACATCACTTTTCTTAATTAGTGAACTTTTACTGAAGCCTTGGAATGGATCATCCTTAATAAACAATATCTTTATTCGCATAGGCCTATACATTTTTCCAGACAATATCATAAACCTATCTTTTCTCTCAACATTTAATCTATAAAGGTCTTTATATATAACCCATATTGGGCTTGACCAAGCTCTAGCACCATTTCTCTGTATGACTCTAACATAATAATAGTTTTCCAATCTATTAGGTTTTTCATCATCAATAAGCTTGAAATTTACAGCCTTACCTTTACAATATTTTCTATAAAACATTTTGCCATTCTTAACGACTTCAACTCTATCTATATCGTAGTCTCCTTCAGCATATACCTTTAATATAAGCTTTTCTCTAGGATTCCCTATTTTTAGTTCACTGCCCATTAAAACATCGTTAATAGAGAATTCGAGTCTAATTTTACCTCCTACCACTGCATATACTCTTTTATCATAGATTGCTTTAAATATAGATTCTCTTGTAAGGGAAGATGCATATACTCCTGTAAATCCGCTTCCTAGAGGATTATGCAGAAATATTCTTGAAAAATCATCAGATAGAGATGATATATAACATTTTTCTGGACACTGAATCTTTATAACTCTTCTAAATATTCCAGCTGGAGTACAATCATGGGTATCTCCTCCACCAATTATTCCTAGCCTATATCCTCTATTCAGAACATCTTGAACAAAAAATCTTGGAAGATTATGAGAATTAATGCATTTAAAAGGATTACCATAATATTCGAATACACCCCATATAGAGACTATTTCCACGACTCTATCATACATTGGATTATAGTATCTCCAATCTACTGGAAATTGTGTAATAGAAGGATGATGTGGAATAGTAATGGCATCTATATGATTTTCTCTAAGAAAATTCCATAAATCTATCGGGTTTCTACCAACAGCTTTACTAGGACTAATACCATCAAGACACCTAAAAATAGGTGCATCATCTTTAAGAAAAATTACATGTCTATGTCCATATGCCTTAGAAGTCCATTCGTATCCACTAAATGTAACAAATTTTCCCGGAGAATACCATTCCCAAGCCTTTTTTCTAACTATACTCCACTGCTCATCACTCATAGAGAAATCGTGATCGACAAGTGCAGCGAAATCTAATTCAGCCTTATCCCTAGCATATTCATAGAATAAATCGATACTTTCCACTATATCTATATCCCTACAGTATTCCTTAAACAAACTACTGTGAATATACAAATTCCTTTTTCTTAAATCTCTACCGGGACACACACCGCATAAAGAAAGATTAGAATGACCATGAATATCGCCGAAAAATAGTTTAAAATTGGAATAACTCATACTTATTTCCCTTCCCTTCTAAACCCATAGTATTCTAATATTTTTTTATTAACGTTACATAGATTAAAGCTTTTAAGAAATCCTTTAATAACATTCTTTAACTCATCTAGAAGCACTTTTTCTCCATTAATACCAATATTTGATAGATTTTGTAGAAGCTCGAAAATTTTTCCATCAATTTTAGATAAAACATATCTTGAGCATAAGCCGATTATAAATTCCCTTCTATTTCTAGGAATCAATCTGAGATCTTTTTCGGAATATTTTCTCCACCTACCGTCTATAACTATAGAATTAAATAATATATCTAATATCTTAGAAGATTTTTCAATAATATTTCTTTCTAAAAGTTCTTCTTCTTTAAAAGCAAGTTTCTTTATAACTCTATACTCTATGTCAGCAAACATTGGACCGATATTTGCGCCTCCAATACCTAACTGTGGAAAAACCTCAGGATTTTCAACATAATCTGTAGAATGAGTTTTCAAATACAGCCCATATTTAGATGCAAGGTCTACAAGTCTTCTAGCCTTTTCAATATTAAGTCTATTTCCCGGAGTGACTTTGGTATCAACATCTCCAACCATAAAGAGAATTTTAACATCATTTAATCCTCTCTTCTTTAACCCATTTAAAACCATTGAAATGAGATCTCTAGTATGTCTTTCATCCTTAAATATCCATCTATCGCTACCTATCTCATAATTTACTGGAGGAATATCATTATTTTTCCTAAAATCCTCAGCATATTCTAAAAGGCTTATAGTTCTTTCGGCAACGATTTCTGTGGAAGGATTCCCAATATATGGATCTACAGTTGTATCAATATGAATAATATCATAGCCAGCGATCAAGGCTGCCTCAAGAGACTTTCTAGTAGACTCCATAGCTTCATCAAAATCATATTTTTTCTGAATATGCAGGTCTTTAAGCCATGGACCACAATGATCCAATCCAATAATAATAGGAATATTTAGCTTAAATCTTTCAATCTCCTCGTTGATAAACTTAATAAAACTCTCAGGAGTCCATCCAGTATAACCTATATCAAAATCGACTTGATTAAGAGAAGCTATAAACATCATGGGAGCATTACATTCTCTTGCAGATAACAAAGCGGCTCTAACTATATGTCTAGAAATCGGAGAAACACCGAGAAGCGTAATATGGCTTCCAATTTTCTCATAAAATGTTTTCAGCAGAAATTCTGTAATAGGAATATTATTCTTTAGACACATCTTTCTAACAATACTTCTTCTATCGATATCAGTCATAGACCCTCCTAAATAATAAGTATAAAGGATTATTAAAGTATAATTAAATCTGCAATATATATTCATTTATCCATCCTTACTTAAAATATTCTCGCATTAATTTCATTTTATTTTTAAAAGGAAGAAGGGATTAAGAGAAACTTTTTTATCTACTTCGGAATCCATCTAATTTTCTGATGACTCCATCTTCTCAAATGAGGGTCTTCTTCACCGAACCATCAAGGATTAAACTTAGACAGAATATTTGGAATCATGAGAATTAGAAATTCTCATATATATATAAACTTTGCGAATAATGAATTCTCATTCAAAGCCGAGTAAAGGACTCCATCCCTCCAATATTCTTCGAATACTTTTCTTAATCAAAAATACTCCTATAATAAATACTATACTCGACCATATTATCAATATAAATAAATCTAAAAATAATTTATCTATACCCCAGCCATACAATAATGTTCCACGTAAAATTTTTAATGCATAAGTTTGTGGAAAAATATAGGATAAATATTGTAATGGTTTAGGTAAAAACTTTATTGGAAAATATACTCCACATAATATATTTGAGATTAAGAGCAATATTGATAATAGGGGTTCTTCGGTAGACTGAATGGAACCTGTAATCCATATAGAATAGGTGGCTATTAATCCCATACCTATAGCTGCGAGAAATCCGAATAAAAGTGACGTTAATACCAATATTAAATCTGCTCCTGGATTTATAGTAAAGTTAAAAAATATTACGGCTACGATAAGATAAAGGAAGGCTCTAAACGTATCGCTTAATAATCCAATAAGTATATCTCTAAGGAGGGTTGCTTCGATTGAAATATTCATTACTTTATAATGTTCATATCTAGACATACGTATACCTCCTATTGATATATTTGAGAAAAAGGTTAATGCAAAGCTGTTATAAACAATTCTAGCTGTATTAAAAAGATATGTTTGAACCATTAATCCTAAAATAATATAGGATAATGGATCTTGAACTGATTTAGCAAATGCAACATTATAAAAATACCACACATATAAAGCTATAGCAATATTTATTATCTCAAATGGCCAAAGAAAACCTATACGAAGCATATATATACTAAAATATTGTTTGGAAATTAATTTTAGATCTTCTAAAATTTTCTTTAGCTTAGAAAACTTGTAAACAAATTTTTCTCTTCTCCTCATATTTTTCACTGGAGAGCTTTACATAATGGAGAAATACGTCTCCTATGGTAGGACTTTTTACCTGTATATCCTTGATTATATTCTTATTTCCAAAAGTTTTAGCTATTTCTATGAGCGTATTAGTAACGTCTGATGTGAATAAACTTATAGTCTGAAGAACACCACGCTTACTTTCAATTCTTATATCATTACCAAAAATGCTTGTCAAATCCTCTAAATTTATATCTCCTTCTACGGTTACTTTTACAACTGTTTTTAATGCAAGCTTGCTAATGAGCTCTTTCAGCTCACCTCCAGCCAAAATCTTTCCTTTATCTAAAATTATAAATCTATCACATAAATTTTCTACCTCGAAAATATTGTTAGTAGCATAGAGAATTGTTGCTCCTCCAATATCTCTACTTTCCCTAATGTATTCATGTATCTTTTTGGCTGCCTCAAAAGATATTCCCTGAATAGGTTCATCAAGTAAATATAATGCTCGTTTAATAAAAAAAGCTGGAGCTAAAATGACCCTAGACGCCAGTCCCGGGGACAAGTATCCTAAAGGTCTTTCAGCATGTTCTTTTAAATCAAGTATTTTTATCGCATCATCTACTCTTTCCTTCGGAATTCTATATAGCTTAAAGATGTATTCAAGATTTTTTCTCACAGAAAGCAGAGGAGAGATTCCAAATCCACCTATTAACGCGCCTGTAATGTAGAAAACTTTATCACTAACCTTGTCATAATCCCTAACTATATCATATCCATAAACATACACTTCTCCTTCACTAGGATATATTAATCCGGAAATAATTTTAAGCAGGGTAGTTTTACCAGAACCATTAGTACCTAATATCCCGACAATCTCTCCTTCCTTTATATCAAGTGATACATTTCTCAAGGCAACAGTCTTCTTTACATATCCTCTTATAGTTCTAGAAATAATTGCAGTAAAAAGCTGGAGAAATGGTTGCCCGGATTCAGCTAAAATATAACCTCTTTTCATTTTTTGAATAAAAACTTTACTAACATTTCTACATATAACAACTTTCATACATTTAATTATAAGTTTTCGATATATATATACCTCTTTTATAAAAATATATATGGTGGTAAACTATGACAGATTTAATTGAAGTATTGGTTGAGGGAGTATCTATAAGTATGCTGGAAAAATTAGGTATAGAGCCAGACTTTTGTATAGGATTCTGTTCATGCGATAAACTCGTAACTTGTAATGGTGGTGTATATATTTGCGGTTGTTATCCACGTTGTAGTTTAGTATAAAGGAGAACTTTATTATGAAGAAATATGAATAAAAGTAATTATAGCCTAATTTTAAAGTTTAATGAAAATATTATAGCGGTAAGTTTCCTCACAGGATATATTCTTAAATTAAATGAAGGACTTTATAATAAACTTGTTAATAATCGGTTTAATGAGATAGAAAATAAAGTTTTAGAGAGATTAATAGAATACGGGATCGTAGAAAATGAAGAAGGAGAGCATTTAAATATAATTCAGAAGAATTTTGAAAGAATTAAGTTTTCAAGCAATTATAAGAATTTATATATTACATTGATAACAACATATGATTGCAATTTTAAATGTACATATTGTTATTATGGAGATCATAAGCCTATAAAAAGTTATATGCAGGATAATTTAATTAAACCTATTACAAGGTTTATTAATGATAGATTAAAGAATAATGAGAATATAGATAGAATTAATATAGAATTTTATGGTGGAGAACCTTTACTAAATTATAAGTATATAATAAAATTTATAGATTTTTTTGAAAAACATGTGTCTAGAGAGGTCAGTTTATCATATAGCATTACCACTAATGGATCGATATTAAATAATGATATAATTAACTTATTTTCCTTAAGCAATTTTAATGAAATACAAATTACAATTGATGGGCCTCCTTCTATCCACGACAGGTTTAGAATGTTTAGAAATGGTAGAGGAACATTTAACACTATTTTCTCCAATTTACTTCTACTAACAGATTATCTTGAAAATAATAAAGTTTTCATAAGAATAAATCTATCCGAAGATAATATTAATAACATATCAAAACTTTTAGATATTTTTAAAGAACATAATTTAGAGAGAAAAATAGGAATAGGGTTTGGAGTAATTAGAGAAAGGAGAAAGAGGTTTGATACCAACTGTTATATCAATTATCCATTTAATATGATAATATATAAACCGAATTTTATAGAAAAATATATTGATATTGTGAGGGAGGCTATAATTAAAGGTTTTAATTTTATACCCATTCTTTATCCACGTCCAAAATTTGCACCATGTGCAGCCATAACTAAGAGGTCTTATGCTATTGATCCCTACGGAGATATATATAAGTGTTGGGAAGCTTTAGGTTTAAAGGAATATTCTGTCGGAAATATTAGATACGGTATAGATGAGAAGAAGGAAAAGATATGGTTAGACTGGACACCTTTAGTATTTAAGAAATGTGTAGAGTGTCCAATACTACCCTACTGTATGGGCTATTGTCCAGCGGAAACAATAGTTAAACATAAACCAGAGCCTGAATGTAATATAGTTAGGCTTAACCTTGAAGAATATATTAAATTAGTTTTAATGAAAATAGGAGTCTATCAAAAAATAGCTAATTTAACCTCATAATGCTATTTATAATCCGCCATTAATATCATCTCAATAAAATGATTGGCAAGTCTTTCTAAACTCCATCCAGTATAACCTGCATTAAAATTCACCTGATTAAGAGAAGCTATAAGCATCATGGGGCATTGTATTCTCTTGCAACTAATAAAGCAGCATCATTTCACCAAAACCTATGTAAAACACTAAACCTAGGGACGGAAACATAGTAACAATAAAAGTATTTTAAACAAATAATTAGTCACTTGATTTTCTATAGTTGAGTATGCTATTTCCCTCACACTTGTAGGGTATGCCTAATAGCTGAGCAATCGTGGGAACCACATCTATTATCTCAGCCTCCTCGATAGTCTCCCCCCTGTATATCTTATCTAATGCTCCCCCGGATAGGATAAAAGTGATCCTCCTCGGTCCCCCCGAATATATTCCTGTGGATTTGCTCTTTTCAAAATCCCATACTTCACAGTCCCATGGAGGAGGGTGGTCACAGCACCAGTTATTTGTCTTTACTCCCATTCCAGCAGCAACAGAACATCCGAGATGATAACCATGGTCTGAGGCCAAGACTAGGTAGGTCTCATCCCATAAATCCCTTTCCTTCAGAAACCTTATTATATCTCCTATCAATTTGTCCAAGAAGAGCATATAAGAATGCTTGGAAGAGTAAGGATCTGAATCCTTCCCATAGGAGGGACAATTAGAGATAGAATCCATATTGGGAAAGTAAATGTGAACTAAATTCCAGTTTGGGACCACTTCCTCCATCCAAGGGAATGCGTGATCCTTCAATATCGTTTCATCCGAATAATGACCGCTTACGAGCCCATGCATGGACACAGGAGTATAGAAATATCCTCTAGCCAACCAAGGACTATTAGAGAACACTCCTATCTCTATCTTTTCCTTGTAATATCTTTTGGCGAACTCAAAGAATCCCTCCTTAACCTTTAGATACCATGGCTTTCCCTGTTTATAGCATCCCTCATCGCTATACGAGCCTGTGGCCAAGTATTTCATTCCATGGGAGGTATCACATTTCCCCCTGTTCCATGGCCTTCTGACCCAGAGCCCATTCTTTATGAGATATGAAAAGTTGGGTATCAGCCCGAGTTCATGGTATCCCTTCACGTTGACCGGAGGATAGTTTGTCTCTTCTATCTTTACGCTCTCCTCCCAATGGCCAGCAAGCTGGTCCACAATGAGATAAAGTACTCGTTTCATCTTCATTCCTCCAGGTCAGAGAGTTTTTGAAACATATTCGTATTACTCTTTGTAATAAATTTAGGAACAACGCTTATCATCAATAAACATATAAATATAGATATTTTTCTCATAAAACCACCAATATATCAATGAGATTTGGAACTAATATAAATTTTTACTGGTATACTATTGGATTATGACTGAAGAATAACTTGTAAACACTGAAGAATGTGCTTACAAGATAAGGCTCTCTCCTTCCCCAAAGCTTTTATGTGTTTCATATTATAATGGAGAGCGATACCCAAAAATTCGAAGTACTAGTATCACAATAAATAATTTATTAAACCATAATATCTTTAAAATATATGATGATTTTATGACTAGGATAAGTAAGGATGAATATTATCTTCGGATAGCGAAAGCTGTTGCATTAAGATCTCCATGT
>Ga0190306_1000068_pt1 | contig 41108 bp, 36 predicted proteins | sample 48700734_MG_FD_161657 | JGI IMG/M metagenome (GOLD analysis project Ga0190306, IMG submission 161657) | Hydrothermal vent sediment bacterial communities from Southern Trench, Guaymas Basin, Mexico - 4870-07-3-4_MG | ecosystem: Environmental > Aquatic > Marine > Hydrothermal vents > Sediment ... | reverse complement strand
AAATTCATTATAACTTCATCATAACTTTGTCTTGGATGAATTTTTAGTTTATCTAATTCTTTTTTTGTCTTTTCTTTTATCTTTATTGATTTCCACATAAGTATATATTGGTAGAAAACTATAAATAGTTTTTCGGCTCTCATCTCCACGCTTTTGCATGGAGACTTCCCGCCGAAAGAGTTAAATTTTCAGCAGCGAGCCATGTAAAATAATAGATGGTATTTCCTATTTCATTATTTTTTATCTCTTTTTCAGCTGTTTCTACCTGCTTTTTTATAAGGCTCCAGTTCTCTCTGATTTCATTCATTTTTATGGACATTTTGTTCACTTCAATAAACATTTTGTTCATTGAAGTATATAAAGGTTTATTCTTCCAAAACCAGAATCGACTTCTGCAACGCTATCCCTTTTCGCGAACCAAAATCCGCGATAGTTATGTTTTTCAAAGATTAGAGAACACGGCTTTTATTCCTCCAGAACCAGCGCCGACATCTTATCAAAACGGCCGATATCGCATAGCTCAGAGGGCCGATATAAATTTACCTCTCGAATAATTTGCTAAATTTGTCCGGGAATTTCAGATATGCTATCAGAATTATGAAGGCTATAAAAGATATCAAATATCCAAGTAAATACAGGGAAAATTTTGTATATTTTATGTTTCCACGCATCGCCGGAAAGGCGTTCGTAATACCGAGATTTTGGATCGGTTTTTCCTTATTAAGCCTCCAGCTGTCAGAATATTTTTCAGTAAATATTATATAATTCTTAGTCGGGTTTGATATCTCAAAATTGACTGGAGACTTTTCATTATAATCAAGGATTTCTTTGCCCGACTTTTTTATTTCTGTCTTATTTCCAATGATATAAACAGCGGATGTAATATCCTCTTCCTTGCTGATATTCAGCAATTCATCCCAGCTTCTTATGGTGTTCATCTCATCCACCTCATATATCTTTGCCGTCTGGCAATTGTTTTTGAAAACTAAAAAGTTTTCCGTTTCTTTTACCAGTTCCAGATCTGTCTGGTTTTTTAACCAGAGATAATATTGCCAGTCAACCTCTTTTGTCAATAGAATGTACTTTATGTTTAACGGCGCTGTAAGTTCTCCAAAATTATTTATTTTATTATGATTTGCGAGCAGGAATTCTATGTATTTTGAAACCGGATTATTGGATTGGGAGTATATTCCGCCAGCTTCAATATTATCTCCACGTATAACGGGTTTGTCAAAAAAACTTGAACTGGGGTTGCCGATCCTCTTATCGGCATTCGGTACCCACTTAAAGTCCATATACATGTGCCATGGCAGAAACAAAACATTGAAATCATCGGTGTCATTATTCAGAAAATCGTTTACTTCGTACCAGTCCCGCGGATAATCAACTGGTTTTAACCAGCCATGAAAACCAAAAAGCATGGTATAAGAATAGATGAAGGGTATTACCAAAGCAAGAGTCACAACTATTATGCCTATCTTATCTTTATTTTCTTTCCAGCTCTTCGCAAAAGAACCCACTCCGATACCGCCAAAAAACGAATATACCAAAACCAGTAAGCCGACAAACTTATGGGACTCTCTCATGCCTCTGAAAACAAAGAAATTCTCAAAAAGCCATTTGTATATATCATTAAAATACGGGCTGGCGATTCCGACGGCCAAGAACAAAGAGATCATGCCCGTTATTAATAACGGTATCTTGTATTTATGGCTTGATTCTATATATCCGTAGACAGAGAGAAACAAAATAAATATGAACAGAATATGCCAGTACCGCATATGATACTTGGCATAGTCATATCCGCCCCTCCAGAAGCCGTGCATAGATGCCACATTGAAAATTGCATTAAAGTCAAGCGCAGATTTTGAAGAGAAAAGAGAAACATCGCTCTCGCCTATTTGATTTAATATCGTCTTTTCTGTATTAAATAAAGGAATAATCCAATAGGCACCGAGAAGTATGAAAATTATTGAAATATATAAGACGGATTTCGCCGTTTTTATTATTTCCACTTTACTGAAGTTTTTGAACAGATGAAATAAAACGAATATCAGAAAAACGATTGAAATCATAAAAAGATAGTGCAAATCTATAATACACATCAATGTTATCAAAAGCGATGTCTTTATCACATTTTCTTTTTTCTGATCGTTGAAAAGATCCATAAAAGACATTATGACAAAAGGCGCGATTGCATAGCCTAGCAAAATAAGATAATGGCCTGCCAAAAATCTTACATAAGTAAATGGGTTAATCATGTACAAAATTCCCGCGAAGATTTTTCCATACCGATTTTCGCCAGGACATAACCTATACGCTGAAATTCCAGACAGAAATAATATTGAAAATAAGATTAATTTTTGGATTAGCCATACTGGCAGGACACGTGACAATAAGTAATTAAAAGAATAGAAAGGCAATCCCATGAAAAAGCTCGCATGAAATCCGTAAAACATATTTTTAACTACTGAAAAACTGTTGTGAGCAAAGACCATGTCGAGCGTTATAATGTATTTTGGCAGTAGCAGGTTCCAAAAGACTAATATCGAGGATATAAAAAATATTAAATACGGGTTAGCCAAAAATTTCAGTTTTGAAATGCTTTTTAATTTTTTCATAATCTTTAATGATTTATCAAAAATATTAAAAGATAGGCATGTCAAATCAAAATAGTAAGTACGGGAGCGTAATCCTGGATATATTTATATTTCTGTTAATACTTACAATAACATTTAGCATCTACAGACAAGGCAATCCGTATATATTTCCCGGGATCGAAGACAGACTCTTAATGTTCACCGCCTTTTTTGGTGTTCTAAGCATATTCTTTTATTTAGATGAAATATCTTATTATCTGAACAAAACGGGATATTATATCAAAAAAATTATAGGAAGAATATCCGGAAAGAAATTCGATCTTAAAATACATTTTGAAAAGCCGCAATTCAAAAAGAGAAGACTCGTACTGCCAAAACCGGATTTTGAAAAGTTCGTTGACGGTGCAAAATTCATTACAGAAATTGCCAGAATTTGTTTTACAAGAGTCTGTAAATGGGTTGCCAAAAACCCGTTCAAGTCACTTTTCATCGTTATTATAGTTTTTATATATCTCTACTTTCTGAAATGGGCATATCCTCTCGTAAGCATCGATGAATTTGCATTCTTTATTTTGCTTGCTTACATACCAATATCTCTTAAACTCAAACTGGATGCAAGATATCCAGTTGCGGTTGCATTGTTTTTACTAGTCATTTGTGCTATAAGTTTGGCCCAGGGCTTTGAAAATCATGCCAACAGGCTTGCAATATATGCATACTATTTTTTGGTTATAGGCGTTGCTTTGCTGTTTATAGAATATTTGAGAGAGCCGAAAGAAGAATAATGCTTCATTTTTTTGATTAGTGGTTAAATGTAGGATTTATATCGCGTCCCGCCTCTCAAAATTCCTGAGACGGTCTCCAACCTTTTCTCAGCCTTCCCAGCCCATTTATCTCCTTTCTCTCTCCTCCAATCGTAGAATAAATAAGCCACGCAACCCGCGAAAGTCATAACAGAAATCCCCAGTCCCATCTCAAACCAATCCTGCGGCTTATACCTTATAACGATTTCCAAATTTCCGGTTTCATTTATCCAGAATCCGTTGATCACGGAATAAAGCGGAACCGATTTAACAATCTCGACTCTTTTCCCATCCTTGTAAACCCTCGCCTCCCACAACGGGTCATGGGATTCGGCAAATGAGAGCATGAAAGGTTTTGTTGCATTGACTTTGACTTTCCATAGGGTTGGATTGATTTTTGTGTAGTTTGTTATTCTTGCTGGGTTTTCTTTGACTTCAAAGAGTTGTTCTTATAATCTGATAACTTCTTGGGGTTGAAATATTTGATAATTGAAAAGAATATGAAAGTTAGGCAAATAAATATTATGCTAAAACTCCAAGCTTTTCTTAATAGAATTTCAAATTTATTATATTCTACTGTGAATTTTAGTTTTAAGTTTGTTGTGGTAGGTAGGTCGGAGATTTTTACAAAAAATATATTGGAATAAAAGTTTGCTTTAGAGTGGTAAGTTAATACACTTAGCGAAGAATTGGTATCTATGAATACTCTATAGTTTTTATTGTATATATTGCCCAAAACTATGGGAATAATTACGTTATTACAATAATTTTTATTGATTTTAATTTTTATAATACCGTCATATTTGCCTTCATAAATATTAGTGGTATTTGTGCTGTATAATAAATCAATATTGTAATTTCCATTATGACTATTCTTAACTCCAACTAAAAATAATGCCTCATTTGAAGATAGGTCTATAATGTTCGTTGAATTTATGATTAATGAATTATTAATAAGTAATGGTTTATACCACATCATTTTTTGTGGAGAAGGAGAATATTTAACAATTATATATTTATCACATTTTATTTTTGTGATATTATTTAATTGTATGGGAAGAGCATATCCCTTAATATTTGCCAATGAAATTTTTTTAATTATATAGTAATTCATACTCCCTCTCGTAGTATTAAATACTATAACCGCGCCATCTTCTAGATTATCAGAAATACTATAACTTAAATCCCGAGATATGTATATATCTCTCCAATCCCTTTGAGGTATTATAGCATAGCTAGTTAAATTATGTATTGTACCAATTATCCTTACAATTTTCAAGGTTTGAATAACAGATGATACATTCTGAAATGATCCCTCGGGGAATATTACTATATTTAATGGGATATATAGAAGTTTTGGAACATTTTTATTCTCAAAAATTTTAACACCATTAACATCTTTAATTTCCTTAAAGTATAAATCTGAAGTTGAGAACAATTTATAATACTCATATGGTGAACCAAAGAAATGGTATCCTGTAGGCGATAATCGAATAATCCTTCCCAATCTCCATGCTTGGAGTTCGTCTCTGGACATATTATCTGGTAATACTAGTATATGTTTTACATGTGCTAAATCCATCCCATACTTAAATGCAAAATCTTTATCTACTATTAGTTTATTAATAGCTAAAACAAATTTTGATGTGTTTGGCCCTGTAAAAGTAGAAGCATATATAAAGTTTGGATAGTTGAGTCTTAAAAACGCTCCTAGTGGGCTATAAAAAGGAAATATGGCATATCTATAGGTATTGTCATGAGATATATTTGTAAGAACTTTCTGTAGAACTTCATAAGTACTAGGCATAGGTTTTGCTAGTTGAGCATAGCTCTCTTTGGAAAGACTTGCAGGAATACCAAAACTAAAGAAATAAGGGATTATGATTAATACTACTAAAATTATTATGCTCATAAAGGCTTTAGAAATCCAAACTTTGGTAGAAAAAATAGTAGTAGAATGTTTGAGTTTCTGTAGACACTCGAATATATGAGTAAACGTAATGCCAATTAAGATCGTATATAGAAAGGATAATAATTCGATGCCTCTCTCAGGTCTTCTTAACCCAGTCAATATAAGTTTAACGAGTTCGTTAGGCCATCCTCTTACTAGGAAGTATTTAAGTAATTCCAAAAGACCGAGTAATAAAATAATACCTAAAATAGTCCATAATTGTACTAAGAATTTATACCTTTCTCCTTTGATTATATTCTTGCTCCTAATAAATAATAAACTAATAAAAACCAAAATTGGCCAAATGATAGTAATAGGACATCTATTAATAGAGTTATATGCTAAATCCCAGGGTGAACCACCCCCAAGCCTAAAAAGGTTTATAAGAGCAGCATTTTTATAAAATATAGTATCCCATACTTGTGATATAGATGATTGTACTTTATGAGTTGCTATAAAACTGATTTCTATAAATGGCCATGTTAAATATAGAAGTAATAAAAATGTAAAAATAATACTGATACAGACTGCTGGTAGAAATTTTTTATTGCTTTTATTAGAAATAATAAATATTACAATTGCCAGAAAAATTAACAATATTACTATCATGACACCATGAAAATAACCTGTCAGAATAAAAGACATTATAATAGAAATTTTTAAACTATCCCATAATATCTCGTATAACCTTTTTAGATTTAACTCACTATTCTTAGATTGGTTAATCAAAAGCCTGAATATTAAGTAGAAGAATAGGGGTACGAGTCCTGCAAAAATCTGATAGGGCAAAGAAAACCATGCAATGAATGGTGGTGAAAAGGAATAAAACAACGAGCACACTTTACTTATATATGTTGGGATCTCAATGATCTTTCTTAAGAACAAATACATTCCAAAATAGGCCAATAATCTTGAAATATATAGTATAAGAATTTGTGAAAGAAATATATTATTACAAGAGAAGAATGAAATTAATATATAAAATAAATTATAACTAAATGGATAAGTATAATCGCCTAAAGCAAATGGTGAGAAAGGATATAAGAAATATTTAAGGTAATTTTCAAAAACTAAGGGAGTTTCAAAATCAGTCATAGAAAGTGGGCCTTTTGCTCCAATAAATAGATCGCCTACAATTAGTATAAACATTAAACTAAAAAGAGTGAGATGAGTCAACAATTCCTTTATAATAGATATTTTTATTATTTCCATATTCTCAGAACCCGTATATCAGTATCTAAACTTTCTTTATCCTTTAAAGTGAGTACATCTCCAAATGGCAATCTACCTATAACTTTTGATCCAAAGTACCATATGAACCACCTAATTACTTCGAATATGTATACTTTAACTCTTTCAAAGCTTAGAGTTCCTGTTCTCCGCTTTTCATTCAATATGTATATATATGTTTTTAATAAGTCGCCAGATGATATCATTTGGGGCATTTTTAACGGCTTTTTAATATTTTCTAAATTCTCACCAATCTGGAGTATTTTTTCTAGTAAATTTTTAGCAGGTTCTTTCCAAGAATATTTATCTGCTATTTCTAATATTTTATCGTATGAATTTTTTTTGTCATTTTCCAATAAAGCCGTAATTTCTAGTATATCAACTAATCTAAGAACCTTAATCTCAAATAAGATATGGGCTAAGATAGTAAGGATTTGATATTCCAATGAAGGAACAGAAACATCTATATCGTGAAAGACTACTTTATCTAAATTATTACAGTCAACTTCAAAATAAACAAATCCCTCCCAACAAGCACCAAAATGAATGCTTACTGTATAGGGATATCTTCTTATATTAACCTTTTCAGGCTCATCTTCTGAATATTTAATGCTCAACTCATTTAAACCTAGGAGTACTTTTGTTTTATACTCTCTAGGAATTATTATATCGATGTCGTAGGTAGGAACATATGAGTCGCCAAGAATAGTATAATATGTTTTAAATAATGCCCAAGGAACATTTATTTTTTGAAACAGATCTTTAAGAGTTATTAATGTTTGTTGTAGACGCTTTACCCTCTCATCAAATACAACATTTAAAGTTGATTGAAATTTATATGGAATCAACCTTTGATATTTATTATAGACCAACCAATTTATTCTGTTTTGTGAGCTTTTTTTCCACATAAGTTTACTAAATGTCTTATCTGTCAGAAGATTTTTGATGACTTCCTTTAAAGTTATTTCTACATTTTTTGTAGAGTCTATTATCTTTAAGTTTTTCAATTTTGCTATCTTTAAATATTCTTTTTGTCCTCTTTCATATATATCTGGTGTAAATATATGGTCTTCTTTTTTTCTTAGATATGCCACCTCAGGTTTTACAACCAATAAAAAGGATATGTCTGGTCTTGGGACAATTAGATATAGTTTTTCCATTATTTTTGAAAATATTCCCTGACCTTTGAAAGATACCCAATGATCATATATGCACCTATCTAAGATTAAGACTTCTTTGCGCTTAGACAATTTCACTATGACATAATAAAATAAATAATCTAAAAGGACTAAAAGAGGCCATAATCTAACAATTAAAGGTATTTTTTTAGCTTTACTTCCATTTATTACATTTTCTTCCAAACTTTTGAGTGTTTTTTTACGTCTATACATTCCTATAAGATTGAGTAACAGTTTTAGAAGAGTATATTCATATTCATGTTTGTATACTGCACATATTCCAAACTTCTTTCGTAATATTTTTGCTAGATTTTTAGCTATTGTTGTTTTTCCACTTCCATCTATGCCCGAGAAACTTAATATAATTGTCCCCATTTTTATACATCTCTCTCAATGTTTAGACTTCTCTTGAAAGATTCTTCTCCAATCATATGATGTTCTATAATTATTGCCTTTCCTTTTCTTTGCAACAACTCCCTAATTTTTCTGTAACTTTTTTTATTCGTTTGCAGTCTCCTTATTATATTGCGTATCTCTTCTGGATTACTATTGTAATAAAGTATTCGTTTAATAAGGTTTGAAGGTAATACCTTTTTCAATATCGATAATATATCTTCATTTTTGAACCATACTATAGGAATTATACCGAACGCCAATGACTCAAAAAATTTTGTAGGAAGCAGTATTTCTAACGGAGGTAGTATAATAAAATCAGAATACTTATAAAGTTTCGCGAGATCTTCTGGAGATAATTTTGAATAGAGCATAATATTCTCTCTTACTCCATACTTTTGCGCCAATTTAATAATCCAATCTTTTTTACCCTCACCTATAATTAGAAGAAGAGGGTTAAAGTCCTTAGATTTGAGTTTTGATAGGGTAGATAGTATCAATTCTATTCCACGTATAGTCCTTTGAATCATTGTTGGATAAATTATCACGGGTTTATAAGAAAAATATGTTGAATTCCTTTTAGTTATTTTAGTATGCCTAAATCTTAGCAATTCTACGGCGCCAGTTGTGTTAAACACTAGTAAAATTTTTTTTGACTTATCTACAAAGTTTCTTTTTAAAATAATTTTCTTCATTGATCTGCAGGGGATTAGTACTACATCTGACATGTGAATACTTATTTTCTCAACGAATAATCCAAAATAGTAAGCCATTTTTCTAATAAATCTATTGTAATTATAAGGCAGTCTAGCTAACCAAGTCTCAGGTATTGGATCATGCATATATACTATAACCTGTTTAGGTCTTTTTAATTTGAATAATACATAAAGAAATGGATAAAGAAATGTATTTGCAACACTAAGTACAACGATACTTGGCCTAATTACAAAATATAACATAGAAACTGCAATCGTATAAAAAACATTTCCAACTATTCCTAATTTTTTGGGATAGTATACATTATATATGCCTAAATTTTTATTCTTTTGTATAGTTTCGATTCTAAAACATTTCCAATTTCTTGCAACTTTGGGTATTATAATTTTACATTTATATTTACGTAATAATATGTTAATATAGCGTTTAAAGTTTAATGCATATGCACTATATTCTTTAAAGATATCTCCCCAAAGGATGAACAATACCTCTTTACACATAATATCCCTCTAATATTTTTTCTTTTGGTTTCTTTAGAATTACAACAACTCCTTTAGCATTAATAGGTTTTTTATGGATTCTTATAAAAAAATTACTAAATATAAAAGATAATGGAGCACAAATATATATTAAAGATTTATACCAAATTTTAGAAAAATTAGTATCTTCACAAAAATATAATATCTTTTTAAGAAGAAGATCTAATGGTTCTATTAATCTTTTCATGATTGCTTTCTCATTATAAGATCTCATAAGATATTTTCCATAAATGGGATGAAATCTCCATGTTTCTTGATATTTATCTTTATAAGGTATAGTAATTACGGCAATGCCTCCAGGTTTTAGAACTCTACTAATCTCTTTCATAGCTTTGACGTCTCCGTCCTTCGATGGTAGAATATGTTCTATGGTAGATATTGCTGTTATTCTATCAAAGTAATTGCTTGGATATCTTAGACACCTCACATCTTGAATTTCAACCTTTAAATTGTTGATTCCTAATCTTTTGGCATATCTCTCTAAAACCTTTACTCTTGGATTGATATCTATTGTTGTTACTTCAGTATTGCCTTTCGATGCGAGAAACAGTGGAAAGATAGAATCTAATGAACCTATATCTAATACTTTTGACCCGCTATGATTTTCAATTTCTAGTAGATTATATGCAACCGGATATTCTATCATTCTATAATAATCTATGCCTTTTAATACTCGAAGCATTCCTAATTTGGAGTTTAGGATAATAAGTTCCCTTTGAGTATGAAATATATTTGTTTTAAGATTCTTTTCAGTTATCATCTCTCTTACCCTCCCAACTATATATCCCGTTCCAGCCGATACATATTCCAAACTTTTTAAAGTTATAACCCCTAAAGCTAGCAAAGGATTCGAGTAGAATCTTTTATTTCTGAAAAATAATCCAAATCTGTAAATTATATTCATCTGCCTGCTCCCGTATTGCTCGTATCTTTTAAGATATTTCCAAGCTGTTTTTCCGTAATAATACTTCTTTTTCAACCATTTAAAAAGCGAGAAGTCAATTTCGTGATGTAATATCTCTGCCTTTATCCTTGCTTTAACGTTGTAGCCTAATTTCTCAATCTTCTGTGGTAATGTCGATTCCTCAAAAAACACAACATCTTCATCAAAACCACCGACCTTTAACGCTAAATCTCTCCTGAAAAATCTCGCGGACTCGATCTCGCTCCCGGCGTAAAAACTTCTCTCGAAATCTCTAACTCTGACCCAAAATCCGTTGCCGATGGATCTTTCCGGAATGATTATTCCGCCTATTTTGTCGTTTCCGGCTATTTTATCGTCTTTCTCCGCCGTTTCGACGCACTCCTTAGCAACGTCTCTGCTCAGTTGCATGTCCGAATCGAGGAATAAGACGTATTTTCCCCTTGCTTTCTCTAATCCAATGTTCTTTGCCTTCGCTCTTTCGCCATTATCTTGAATTATTTTTGCGTTGTAATTATTAGCGATTCCCGCTGTTCTATCCCTGGAAAGCTTATCAACAACAATAATTTCTATATTTTTATAGCTTTGGTTTTTTATTGACTCCAGCACATATTTCAAAGTTTCAGCAGATTTGTAGGTAGGTATAATAATTGATACCAAGGGTTCTCTCTCCAAGTTCATATTTTTCCAACCTCTCTATACTTTATTATCCTTGCAGGATTTCCAACTACTACCGCATTTGGAGGAACATCTTTAGTTACCACCGCTCCAGCTCCAATTATTGCCCCTTTACCGATTCTTATGCCTGGTAATATCACGGCTCCGGCTCCGATAGACACGTCATCTTCAACTATGGTTCTCTTTAACTCCCACTCTCCCTTCGCTTTGGGATATTTATCGTTAGTAAAGATTACGCATGGTCCAATGAATACCCTATTACCTATTTTCACTCCAGTAGGTATAAACACAAATGGCCTTATCTTGCACTCATCTCCTATTTCCACCCCTTCCTCTATGTAAACAAAAGCGTCTATCTTGCAGTTTTTACCGATTTTGCATTTGTATAAATTAACTTGATCATAGATTACTGTTCCTTCGCCAATTTCGCAATCCACTATAACAGAATATTTCTGGTTCCTCTCCATAATCTCACATAAGCGAATTTATAGCTCTCTCTATCATCTCCACATTCCTTACCCCAACTATACTAGAATTAAAATTATTTTTTCCGGTTTCTATAGCTTTGATGAAGTTCAGAGCCTCATCTCTAATTGTATTATTTGCTTCAATTTTTAGTAACTTTTCTTCGTCTCCCTCAAATATTTTTATCTCCTGCTTTACACACTCCACTGAAGCTGTTCGTCTCGATCCAACAATTTCCAATATTCTCCTCCTTATAGGAGTAAGCCAGCTTAGGTGAATGTTTGCAAATGTTCCATCATCAACTATAGTCTGCAACGAGGCTACCTCATTTAACTCATTTCTTCTAAACGCCCTTCCAACTCCAACAAATTCTATCGGCCACTTTCTTGTGATGAAATTCAATATGTCCAAAGGATGTGGCAAAAGATCCCATAGAATGTCTACGCCTTCCATATATGGCATTAAATGTGTCCATGTTAGGTTAAAATAGTATACATCACCAAAATAATTGCTCTCATATAACTCCCTAATTTTCCTGATAGCATTTGCAAACCTATAAATGTGTCCAACTTGAAGTATCAGATTCTCAGCAGTAGCGATTTCTACAAGTTCGTAAGCTTGATTATGATTGGTAGTCATTGGCTTTTCAACTAAGACATGAACCCCTTTCTCCAACGCTCTCTTAGCAATCTCATAGTGAGTAAAATTCGGCGCGCAGATATGAATTCCATCCGCTTTCCGAATAGCATCATCAATTCTATTGGATGTAATAGCTACATCGGCGAATTGTTTTAGCATAGAGCTGTTTGTATCGCATAAGATTACTGAATCTACGACACCTTCATTCATCAATGCTACATACTCCTTCGCAATCTTTGTTCCCCATCGCCCGATTCCAATAACTCCAACTTTCATTCTCTAATCACCCTGAAGAATTCTTCTATGCAACTAACGATGTATTCTATTTCCTCTCCAGTTAAATTTGGATGCATAGGTAAGCTTAGAACTTCCTTTGCCCATCTTTCAGAGTTTGGGAACATATTTTCATGAAAGCCCATTTGCTTATACGGTGGTTGTAAATGAACTGGCAGAGGATAATGTATTCCACATTCTATTCCTTTCTTCTCCAAGTACTTCTTAAGTTCATCCCTATACTTTGTTCTAACGACGTATAAGTGATAGACCGGTTTAATCTTACTATTTCCTTTTGGAGGCAAGATAATATCACCAACTCCATCAAGTCTTTTGTTATATTCCTTTGCAACCTTTCTTCTTTTTTCGTTCCACCCCTCAAGATATTTCAGCTGAATTCTGCCAATAGAGGCATTAACAGTATTCATTCTTGCAGTGTAACCGATGTAATCATGAATATAGGAATTTGTTTTCGATCTCCCAACATCTCTTAGAGAGCTGACAATCTCGCTGATATTATGGTCATTAGTTGTAATCATTCCTCCATCTCCACAAACAGTCATGTCTTTAGAAGGATAGAACGAAAAAGATGCAGCATCTCCGATAGAGCCAACCTTCCTACCATTATATATTGCTCCGTGAGCTTGACAGGCATCTTCTAAAATTTTGATGCTATGTTTCTCTGAAATCTCTAAAATCTCGTTCATCTCGCAAGGGTAACCGTAGAGATGAACTGGTATAATCGCTTTCACTCTGTCTTTGTATTTTCCAATCGCCTCTTCTAATCTCCGGGTATCAATATTGTATGTCTCAAGCGATATATCCACAAAAATCGGTTTTGCTCCAATATAAGTGATGGCATTGGTTGTAGCTATAAATGTCGCCTGAGTAGTTATTACAAAATCTCCTTCTTTTATACCCATTGCAATTAAAGATAAATGTAAAGCGGATGTTCCACTATTTACGGCAACCGCATAATTAGTACCTATAAAGTTCGCAAACTCCTTCTCAAACTCTATAACACTTTTTCCTCTAAGAAATCGCTCATTTTTAAGAGCATTTACAGCAGCATCCACCATTTCATCTGTTAAAATAGGTTCTGTTAATGGTATTCTCATAAACCTACCTCCTCCTCGCTCCCGGCGTAAAAACTTCTCTCGAAATCTCTAACTCTGACCCAAAATCCGTTGCCGATGGATCTTTCCGGAATGATTATTCCGCCTATTTTGTCGTTTCCGGCTATTTTATCGTCTTTCTCCGCCGTTTCGACGCACTCCTTAGCAACGTCTCTGCTCAGTTGCATGTCCGAATCGAGGAATAAGACGTATTTTCCCCTCGCTTTCTCTAATCCAATGTTCTTTGCCTTCGCTCTTTCGCCATTATCTTGAATTATTTTTGCGTTGTAATTATTAGCGATCTCGAGAATTTTATCTTGGGAAAATTTATAAATAACTATGAGTTCAACATTTTTATAACTCTGAGTTTTCACAGATTCCAAACATTTGGCCAAAGTTTTTTCTGAATTATATGTTGGTATAACAACTGAAACTAATGGTTTATTTTTCATTTACCACACTCTCAATAACTTTCATAAACTCCTCGGCGCTTTTATCCCAACTAAATCTTTTTGCCCATTTTATCGCGTTTCTACTTAACTCTTTTCTTAATTTTTTCTCTTTCAAAACTTTAATTATTTCATCAGCCAATCCTTTTGGATCGGGTTTAACCAATAAGCCATTAAACCCATTTTTAACAGAATCTCTTAATCCGGGAACATTGTAGCCAATAGCTGGAGTACCTAAAGCATTGGCATCTGTAACAACCTGTCCCCAACCCTCTCTTATTCCCGGCACGGCCATTACCCAAGCCCCTTTCATTAAATCATTTTTAGTTTTTTCATCCACATAACCAAAAAATTTTATTTTTTCACAAGCCTTCTTTTCTAATTTTTTCCTCAAGTAACCATCGCCAACCATCCATAGTTCAGCATCTCCAATTTTCTTTTCAACGATTTCAAATGCTTTGATAACATCCTGGGGCTTTTTGGCTTTTTTCATCCTTCCCACATAAATTATAGTAGGATGCTTGCTTTTTCTTGGAATTTTTTTGAGAGGTTTTACATTCACCCCATTATGAACTATATGAACCCTCTTGAACCATAAATCAAGCAAATCCTTTTTTGTGCTTTCGGAGACAGTAATTGTAGGAATATTAACATAATTCTTTAGCCATGTTTTCTCAAGGTAATAATAGCCGAGAAAGTTTATCGGAAACGGAGTTTCATAAAACCAAAACTCCCTGCACAACTGATGGATTAGTGCTATTACAGGCTCCTTAACGAACTTTGGAGTTAGGAATGGCCGCGTGTTTATTTCGTCTACGATCACATCATATCCTTCCTTGGAAAAATATTTTTTGTAGTATTCCTTTGCCTTTACATAAACAGAATATTTTCCTCCTGCCCTGACTATCTTTATTTTATCTGCGATTTCCACTTTCTTACAATTAGGAAATTCAGAAGTAAATAAAGTAACTTCATGATTTTTTGCTATTCTCTTGAATATTTCATGCGTATACCTCTCGGCCCCTCCTCCGCTCGGGTTCTTGACATCGCGCCAGTTAAAGATTAGGATTTTCATACTAACTCATCGACAATTCTTCTCACCGTTTTTGGATATTTTTTGGAGTATTTGAACAATTTTTTCTTGGACGCCTTTTCTACAAATTCTGAGATATCTAGCAATATCTTCTCTTCTGAAACATTTCTATATTTCCAAAGATAGATAAAATCAAGAATTGTTTTTTCCAAATCAGAGTATCTTATTCCATTTTTTTCCTTTATGCCAAAAATCAAAGATGGTTTTATTTTTATGAACCTGAACTTATTGTCTGCTATGTTTATTTCCCCAGCTCTGAAAATCTTGTCGTTTATGACGTAATTTACGGTAAAATATTCATGGATGATGTTATTCAATACGATGGCGGTATACAACCCAAAATACCAGCTCTTTACGCCCTTGGCTCGTAAGCCGTCGGCTACCATGCCCAACGGGTTCTTATCAACTTTACCCATTTTTATTTCTTCGGGAGATTTTACATAGAAAATTCTTATTAGATAATGCCTTGCCAAAAGATAGCGAACAAGAGTTTCATAATTTGCGCCCAATCTCTTGCAAATAACTTTGAGATCATTGGACTTTACAAGCTTGTCTCTACTCAACCACAGTTTTTTCATTACTAAATCTGTTTTTTTCATTTATATCATATATTTAATACATTATGATACAAATAATCTTTATATTTAAAGTTTTCGTGCAACCCAACAATGCCCGGTCTTCCATTATTGTTACTCAAATCTTCTGGCAAACGCCTCGTATGGAATGTTCAATGCTATCAAAAGGATGCAAATCGTCAACAAGACTATCAATGCTTTGAATTCAACCGTTGGAAATATATATGGATTTATGAATTTTTTATATAAAAAAAGCATGGCAATAAAAACAGAAACCATTATCCCCGTATCAGTAAACACTCTGGAATAATGCTGAAGCACCTGGAACCTGTACGCAACTGCCATGGTGTCAACAAACATGTTTAAAATATCCTTTATTTTTATTCTTCCAAAACTCCCGCGTGAAAAATTCAGAACAATGGGCGCTTCAACTATTTTATATCCAAGTTTGGTTGCATAAGCCAGAAATTCTACATCAAATGCGTATCTCTTTACACGCATTAACGGAAAAACATCCTGCAAAACATTTTTTTTAACAAGTTTAAATCCTGCCTGCGTATCTTTTACCCTTATCCCGAGCAATACTCTCAACAACGAGTTGTATGCTTTGCTCAGAATTTTTCTTAAAAACGGATAATATTCAACCTTTGTCTGTGCATGCCTTTTGCTTCCTATGACAACATCTGCATCGTATTTTTTCATATAGTCAAATAAAATATATATCTGTTTTGGGTCTATATCCGTGTCCGCATCAAGAAATGTAACAAGATCCTTTGAGATAAACTTTGCTCCGTATTTTACGGCATAACCCTTTCCTTTATTATGCTTATATCCAACTATTTTTACATTCTCAAACTTTTCAGAATTCACGATATTAAATGTATTGTCTGTTGAACCGTCATCCACAACAATTAACTCATAATTTAATCCAATTTCATCAAATACTTTTTTTATATTCTTTATGGAATCAAGAATTCTTTTTTCTTCGTTATATGCCGGTATTATTACAGAAAGTTCCATTGCCAATCAGCTCGTCTTTATTAAGAATAAGAAGCATGAAAAATAAAAGTGCATTTACTCCGATAAGAATCTTTATAACTTCCAGTAATAATGCATGAACCGTGATTATCATGAATATTTCAAGGCCCGTTGCAATAATCAGCGGATAGATAATCTTCATTTTTTTCATAGCAAGATCATAATTCACAATTACATAGCTGAGCGATGCGAACGTCATGGCTATGGCAAAAGGCAGTATTATCGTCGATGTTTGTTCAAATGCATGGCCAAAGACCATTGTCGTTATAAAATACGGGGCTATCCACAATGATATTATTGCAAACGCTGAAAATGTGAAAATATAAAAAAGCGCGTTTCGCAATATTTTTTTTGTATCCGCTTTCTTTTCATGCATGTCGGAAACCTTTGGAAACATCACCGTTGCCAATGTCCCGGAAACAAAGAATATTACCTTCGTTAAAGTAGACGCGGCAACATAAAATCCGGCGCTCTCAGAGGAGAAGAAATATTTTACAAGAATTACGTCTATGTTTGTCATAATTGTAATGCATAAAATAACTATGAAAACAGGCAATGAATATCTTAGGATATCTGTTTTTTGAACCTTTACCATTTTTTCTTTTAATAAGAACCTGAAAAAAATAAAAGAAACGAGACAAACGATCAAACCCGAGAAAACAAGGCCTGCTATAGCTCCCGCAACCCCGAACCCGAGAGCAACGAGCCCGACGCCTATAATGAATTTTGCTATGGGCCCTGTTATTGAAACGATAGAATATTTTCTAAACATCTGCAGTCCTCTCATTAATCCACCCACGACTGCCTGAAGAAAGGAAAGAGGAAATGTTAGTCCCAATATGATAATTGGAAGCGTTGTTGGAATGTTCAATATTCCAGCTATCCAACTGCCTGAAAAAAGAATTATCATAAATATTAAGCAGCCGGATATGAATAATTTTGAAGAATATCCGACAAGCAATGTTTTGATTTTTCCATATTCTTTTCTTGCCTTGAATTTGGATGAAAATTTTGCAATGCTTGTATTGATTGTGCCGCCAAACACAGAAATTATGTACATGATGGATATCAATGAACCAAATATTCCATAGTCTGCCGGACCGAGCATCCTTCCCACGAAAACCTGAAAGAAATAATTAATGACCATGCCTATCATGGTTGCGGACATAACAAGTGCGCTGTGCTTAAGAAGTTTTTCGTCTTTGTTCAACAAATTTAATATAAAATTCTTCATACAGTTTATTTTGTCTGTAATGTTTTAAACATTAACTCCGCCGATTTTTTAGGTCTCCCGTCGCAAGAACCCCTTGATTTTTAAATCAAGGATGAATTGCGACAAACTATTTCTTTAAACATCCGGTTACTTTTACAGAAGCGTTGGTTCTGTGACATCGGAAACGATAAAGTTTTACATAGAACACAGCCAAAGAAAACACTGGGAAACAGTTGATCACGAGTATTTCGAATTTGGAGAGCAGAAAACGTTAAAGAACTTTGCGAGCCATCTATCTTTAAACCCCCAAGGTTTTAACCTTGGGTAGTTTAGACATTTCAAGTCATTAGAAAAAAAGAAAATCCTAAAGATGATTGGGAAAGGGAAGAATGTTTATCGTGCATTGGCATTAACGAAACGAATATGAAACGAATGGAAGAATTGCTTTTTAAAAAATTAATTTATTCATTTAAACAGATGTTTTTATGGGGATAGAGGAAATCATTGAGAAAGGAGAATCCGAAAGGGTGGAATTCAAAGAAAAATTTGATAAAGAAAGCATAGAAACTTCCGTGGCGTTTTCTAATTCAAAGGGCGGCGTAATACTTGTTGGAGTTTCTGATAGAGGAGAAATCATGGGCGTTTCTGTAGGAAAAGAAACTCTGAAGGAATGGATTAACAAAATCTCTCAATCCACCGAACCTACTTTAATTGTCGATGCCGAAGTTTATGAAATTGAGAACAAAAATGTTGTTGCGATAATCGTTAAAGAATCCCCAATAAAACCGGTATCTTACAAAGGGGTCTGTTATTTAAGAATTAAAAACAGTAACAGAAAATTAACTCCAAAAGAAGTTGCGGAACTTTACTTGCAAACGATCGGTTCTTCGTGGGACAGTTATTTGGCAAGAGATGCTAAAATAGAAGATATCGACCTTGAAAAAGTTAAGGAATACATTAAACTTGCAAATGAAACCGGAAGAAGGAGAATAAAGGAAAAGCCATTGGGAGTTTTGAAAAAACTCGAATTGATAAAGGGCAATAAACCAACCTGGGCGGCAATTTTACTTTTCGGTAAAGAGCCGCAGAGATTTATTCTACAGGCAAAGGTTCATTGCGGAAGGTTCAAATTTTCAAAAGTTGAAATTTTGGATGACAGGATGATCGAAGGTAACTTGATTGAGCAAGTAGACGAAGTGATGGACTTTATTAAAAAATATATAAGTGTTAGATTTGTAATTACAGGAAAGCCAAGAAGAGAGGAAATATGGGAATATCCTTTAGAAGCGATAAGAGAGGGTATCATTAATGCTATAATTCACAGGGATTATACCGAATCAAGTGAGATACAGGTTGAAGTTTATGAAGATAGGATAGAGATATGGAATCCTGGAAAACTCCCCTTAGGAATTACCGTAGATGACCTTTATAAAGAGGATCATGTATCTATTCCAAGAAATAAGTTGGTTGCTCAGATATTCTATGATATTGGATTTATAGAAAAATATGGGAGCGGTACTATAAGAATGTTAGAACTCTGCAAAAAAGCTGGAATTTTCCTTGAGTTTAAAGAAGTTTCAAATGGCTTCTCAACAATCTTCAGGAAAGATATATATACGGAAGAGTATTTGAGAAATTTGGGATTGAATGAAAGACAAATTGAAGCAGTAATGTTTGTAAAAAAAGAAGGGAAGATAACCAACAGAAAGTATCAAGATTTATTCAAGGTTTCAAGACAAACAGCCTCAAGAGAACTTTCACGTCTTGCACAAAAGGGCATATTCAAACAGGTAGGGGTAACGGGAAAAGGAACATATTACACGTTAGTCCAAACGCCTCACAAACGCCTCACAAACGCCTCAAAGGGGTCATAAAATGTATGCCAAAATGTTTAAAATTTCAAGAAACACGGCCACAAACGATCTATCCAATTTGGTTGAAAAAGGTCTGATAAAGAGGGTTGGTAGGGGAAGAGGAAGTTATTATGCACCAGAAATTTGATTGTGCATATTATGAGCTGATATGAACGGCACGAAAAGGAAGTTACAGACGCTAATCATGAACCCAAAAACAACATTAATAGAAACCTGTTGCCAATAAAAGGAATCAGCCTTTGCTTAGAATTTCTAAAATCACCATCAAAAAGGGTGGAAGTCGAGTTTATTGGGTTCAAAAAACTTTATAAATATTGCTATTATTACATATTACAAATCAATATTTTAGGTGAAATATAATATGAAAAAAATTGATATGATTATAAGAAAATTCATTCTTAAAAAAAAGAAATTTACAACATCAAGAGAATTGGAGAAATTATGCAGAGATTTTGATATGAACTATGAAAATACAAAAAAGTTATTGCTAAATAAGGGATTTTTACTCACTATTTTTAGGGGAATTTTCTATGTGAAGGATTTCAATGAAAAAAGAACGGAGATGATCAAATACACGCCATACGAACTTCTTTCAATGGGCATGAGAATAAAAGGTATAAAAAACTGGTATTTCGGTCTTTATACGGCAATTAAATTGCTGAATCTTACTCACGAATTTTTTCCATTAACTTATGTCATCAACGACAAGTTCAATAGAGTTAGACCGTTAAAGATATGCAACGAGAATTTTAAATTCGTAAAAATAAAGACCGGTCTGTTTCTCGGAATAATAGAAGTGAAGACGAAGAATGATGTAATCCTGAGATACAGCGACTTGGAAAAGACCGTTTTAGACATGATATATTTATACAAAAAGGCCGGGAAGCCGGAAAGCGCAATAAATTCTTTGATAATGGAATACGACAGCTTTATTGACAAGAAAAAATTACTTAACTATTCCGAATATTATCCCAAAACCGTGAAGAGATTGATAGCATGAACCTGAAAGATGCGGAGGAAAGGCAGCTCGTAAAAGAGTTTCTGACATTTGCAAACAATATGCTCAAAATAAAATCACCGGAACTATTGGAAAAGGATTTCTATTTAACTATTTTCCTCTCAGAAATGGAAAATGAAGGCTTGATTTTTAAGGGGGGAACCTGTTTGGCAAAGGTTTATCTAAATTACCACCGCTTTTCAGAAGATCTCGATTTCACATGGAAAAAACAGGAAATTTTTAAGAATAAAACAATGAAGCAAATAAGAAAGGTTTGCTCTGGATTGATAGACGAGATTGGAACCGAAATAAAAGACGTATCTGAAAAATACGGATTTGACTTCGAATTTGAAAAAGATAATAGAAGCTACGTGGAAATTGGCGGGGGAGGCAAAATCGTTACATTTAAGATATGGTACGTTTCGGTTTTAACCAAATTGAAATCGTTCTTCAAAATGCAGATAAATTTCTTGGAGAATATTAAATTTCGGGTTAAGAGGAAGAAGCTCCATAATCTGATAAAAGCGAGTTCTTTTTCTGAAAACGAAAGAAAATATTTCAAAAACTTTCTCGATTTCTACAGAATATCACCGGCATATTATATTTATGATATAAATGAGATAGCATGCGAAAAAATCAGATCTATTTTAACGAGGATGGGGATTAAAACGCGGGATGTTTTGGATTTATATCTGATCAAAAAGAATTTTAGAGTTGATTTTGAAAAAATAAAGCATGCCTGCAGTGATAAGATAATGTTTTCTATAGAGATATACGAGAAATACAGGGAAAACTTTAATAAAATCGTGAGCCGATCAATAACAAAAGAAGAAATATTGGCAGAAAGCGTGGAGCATCTACTCCTAACCGAAATCGATGAAAAGGATTTTAACAATTTCTTAGAAGACTTTTTATTTTTCCTAAACAGATTAATAATGCAACTAAAAGGTGATTTGAGATAAGAGCCGTGAAGATAACATTAATCGGAACCCTGCCGCCGGTAAAAGGAATCAGTCCCTACTGCATTTAGACATTTCAAGTCATTAGAAAAAAAGAAAATCCTAAAGAGGATTGGGAAAGGGAAGAATGTTTATCGTGCATTGGCATGAACGAAACGAATGGAAGAATTTGCTTTTTAAAAAATTAATTTATTCATTTAAACAGATGTTTTTATGGGGATAGAGGAAATCATTGAGAAAGGGGAATCCGAAAGAGTATTTGAGAAATTTGGGATTGAATGAAAGGCAAATTGAAGCAGTAATGTTTGTAAAAAAAGAAGGGAAGATAACCAACAGAAAGTATCGGGATTTATTCAAGGTTTCAAAAAGAACAGCTCGATGAACTTAAAGAGATTAAAGAAAAAAAGATTTTTGAGAGAATAGGAACAACTGGTAAGGGAACGTATTAATTATACTGAAAGAGGAATGAAGGGGCAACAAATGGGCAACAAAGAGGCAAAACAAAACTCACAAGTGATAAATCATGAAACCAAAAACAACATTAATAGAAACCACCGCCGGAATCCCCAAATTAATTTTTCTGGAAATTTCTCTTAGATGAATTCCCCGATTCAAGTAAATTTCGGTCAGAATTTTCAACATTTTCATTGATATATTTATTATATCAAATGATATATAAAGTTTATCAATGTATTATTTGTGCCAAAAGACCCGGCATCCGCGTCGGCTCTGTTGCCGTTCCCGCGGCAACTCGAAACGGCGACATCGATTTGCCGATAATGAGCGAGAGAGAAAAAGACGTCTTCTCTACAATTGAGCAATGATTTTGTCTTTGAACAAAAGAAACGCCCACGGGGGCATATCAGGACCTTTGCACCCCTTTCATAATTTTCAAATATATCATATGTCAGCATGATCCCCTCGTTCAGATTCAATTTTTTTATTATCGAGGCAAATATCTCGTTTTTCCAACCTTCTCAAACTGGTTAACAAAATTATTTGCTTGTCTTGCAAGAACTTCAATAGTTTGGGAAACTGCATGGTAGTTGCAGTAGCGAAATCTTTAAATATTTGGTAAGTCTAATTACCATCATGAGAATCGAGGATTTGAACAACCTGAACCTCTGGTGGAAGTTTGGAAAGGATTTTTGGAAATATGATAAAAATCTGAAAGAGGTCAAAGACGCGTTTATCGAGTTTGAAAGAAGAGAGTTAAAACTAAAAAGAGGAAACATATACGTATTAAGAGGCGTGAGGCAAAGCGGAAAAACCACTTATATAAAGCAAACCATATTAAATCTTGTAACCCGCAATATCAACCCGAACACTATTTTGTACGTTTCATGCGATAAGCTTGCCTCTAGAAAAGAACTCGGAAACATTGTTAATAATTTTGTTCAGATGAACAGGGATTTAGAACCGTTATACATATTCTTGGACGAAATAACCTATTTAGAGGACTGGAACCTTGAACTGAAAACCCTGGCGGACTCTAATTTAATGGATAAACTCATAATCTTTGCCACGGGTTCTAACCCGGTAAAAATGAAGGAAAAAACCGAAAGGATGCCGGGAAGGAGGGTGGAGGGAAACGAATATTATTTTAAACCGATAACCTTCGGGGAATTTGCATTGCAAACGATAGGCAAACTGGCACCAAAAATCGAATCCGATGAATTTGGCAATGCATTAATAAGATTAAAAGAAAAACTAAAGAACACTTCGATAGATTTGGAGCAGAGCGCGAATTCGATAATGGATAAAATAAACTCTGTCATGGCTTTTAAAGAAGAATTGGATTATTTATTGAACATATATCTTCTGACAGGAGGATTCCCGGCTGTTATAAACGAATACCTTGACAACAGGTTTGCAAAGAAAAAAGAAACGATTAAAAACGAAGCGTATGAAACGCTTATAAGAATCATTCTCGGCGACATATCAAAGATCAGAAGGAGCGAGCAAATCGGAAAAGAAATTATAAGAGGAATCGCGAAAAGATGCGGAACCAGGTACTCTTTTTCGGCGATCGGCAAAGATGCGGAGTTGTCCCATCAAACTGTAATAGAATATTTGGAGTTATTTGAAAATTCTTTTATGGCAGAGGTCGTTTATCCGTTTGACGTTTCAAGAAAAAAGCCCATGTTTAAGGGTGAAAAGAAAATATATTTTCTCGACCCATTTATTTATCACGCCGTTTCTTCATTTCTTACCGGTGCCGACGGTTTTGCTAATTCCAAGGAAAATTTATCAAAGAATAAAGATATTCTAATCGAATCCGTGGTATCAAATCATTTGATCCAGACAAAAGAAATCCCGTATTTAAGAGAATGGAAAACTTATTTGGGATTTTTTTATTCATCGACCGGAAGAGAAATCGACTTCATTTATAGAAAAAATAAGGGCGATTTTCTGGGAATCGAAGTAAAATATAGAGAAGAATCGAAACGAAAACTCACGAAAATAGATGAAATTAAGGAATATATAGTTCTGACAAAAAGCCGGTTAGAAAAATATGACAACGCATTATTTATTCCAGTCTCATTGTTTTTGGCTCTGTTGAAAAAATCCGAAAGATTGATTTGAAAAGCTGTGATGATTCTTTTCAACCGCGCGTGATAAATGGAAATCCGGGCAACGGCATTCGCGCGATGCGATTCGTTCGTCGCGCGGGTATTGAATACAATCAATTATTGCATACTGAACGAAAAGGGGAAAAGATTATTTTTGCAAGAATATGATGAAAAATTGAAGACGGCCATCAAACACAAAACTCTGGGAAGAAAAATTTCTTAACAAAGATTGATAAGGTTGGAGTGTTACAAGCTGATAAAGCATTTGATCGGCATGAAAAAATTTAAGGCTTTCCGGATTTGGTGGTAATGTATACAATAATAGTTTATGATGTATCTGTTGGAAGGGTAAATAAAGTTGTCAATTTTTAAGGCGGTACTTAAACTGGATCAAAACTCGGTTTTTGAGGGAGAATTAACAGAAAGTGAACTTGTTAGAGTAAAGGAAGGTTTAAAGGAAATTATAGATATCCACGAAGATTCCATCATTATTTATCTTTTCCATTCTGACAAAATTTTTCAAAAAGAACATTTGGGTATTAAAAAGTCCGGACATTCTTTTGTTATTTGAGTTGTGGATATTTATAAATAAGTAAAATTTTATCGATTCGCGACCGGAAATCAACTTTAAATAACAAAAAACCTAATTTCTAATAAGAAAATTGACGGGTTAGAATCAGACTAATGTAGGATTGAAATTTCGCAGACGACGGAATACGGACTGGAAGACATTTCAAGTTAGAATCAGACTAATGTAGGATTGAAATTCCGACATCTTTTCCGTAATAAGCATAACCAGATGATGTGTTAGAATCAGACTAATGTAGGATTGAAATGAAAATGCAACAAATGTCACATCAACCGGCATGATGTGTTAGAATCAGACTAATGTAGGATTGAAATAGATATGACAGGGACAAAATCAAAAATATTGTCAACGTTAGAATCAGACTAATGTAGGATTGAAATGTAAAGACACAAATATTTGTCTTTGCTGGTTCTTTTGTTAGAATCAGACTAATGTAGGATTGAAATAGTATTTTCTCTCGCAGTAGCGGATTGTTTGAGATATGTTAGAATCAGACTAATGTAGGATTGAAATGCCTCTGGCAATAATCTCCTATGGCATCGCGGGCATAGTTAGAATCAGACTAATGTAGGATTGAAATAAAGATGTAATTGTTGTTTTACCGCCTGAGAAACTTGTTAGAATCAGACTAATGTAGGATTGAAATCTTCCTACGTTGTTTGCAGGAACGGCTACTGGTATAAGTTAGAATCAGACTAATGTAGGATTGAAATTAATATCTGGTATATGTCTTGTTGAGTGAGCCTAAGGTGGTTAGAATCAGACTAATGTAGGATTGAAATATCGCATGACTGAAAGAAATCTTTTTCTTTTCAAGAGTTAGAATCAGACTAATGTAGGATTGAAATTTCTATTAACTCCCAACTTAACATCCCAGCCAAACGCGTTAGAATCAGACTAATGTAGGATTGAAATTCGACTGCTTCAGTTCGGCGGCGAGCTCACCCAGCGGTTAGAATCAGACTAATGTAGGATTGAAAGAGAAATTAATGAGATGATAAACTACTTAAAGAAAAAAGCCAATAAACTAATTCATGACAAAGTCCATGACAAAGGGCGCCGCGTATCTGACAATTGCAACGATAGTTTTCATGCTCACCGGCTATGCCGTCCATTTTGGATTGGCGAGATTGCTTGGACCGGCCATGTACGGGATTTATGGCGTTGTTTTGTCGTTGATTTCCATTACAAATATTATTTTAACGGCCGGGATATCGCAGGCCGTTTCCAAGTATATATCCGCCGGTGAGGATGCGGAAATAATTAAGAGAACCGGCCTGAAAATACAAGCAGTTTTTGCTCTATTAATTTTTTGCATTTACGAATTATTGGCCGGCGTTTTTGCGGCATTGCTGGGAGATTCGAGTTTGGTTTTATACATAAGAGTATCCGGCTTTATTCTGATAGGATATGCGTTTTATTCGGTCTTTATAGGATATTTCAATGGCATGAGAGAATTCAAAAAACAGGCCGGTCTGCAGATATTATATTCACTCTCAAAGATGTTCTTTATTTTTGCTTTTGTTTTGCTCGGCTTTTCTTTATATGGAGCATTTGTCGGCTTTGCTCTTGCTCCGTTGCTGGGATTTTTTGTTGCCCTGCTTTTGTCCAAAGGGTTCGGAAAAGGCGATAAATTTGACTGGAAAAAGCTTGTGTCATTTGCCTGGCCAATCGTCATATTTTCGGTTGCATCGAGCCTTCTTATAAGCATAGATTTGTTCTCCGTCAAAGCGATCTTGGGCAAAAATATAGAAACCGGGTTTTATAATGCAGCCACGACAATTGCCAGGGTCCCTTACAGTATTTTAGCTGCGATCGGTCTTGTTTTATTCCCGTCCATATCACATTCATTATCAAAAAAAGATATGAGATTAACAAAAAGATATATAAGCGAAACGGTAAGATATCTTGCCATATTACTGATTCCGAGCACATTTCTTATTATGGGGACGAGCACAACTCTTGTAAACATGCTTTATTCAAGCAGATATTTATCGGCCGGCGGCCCCTTAAGTATTTTGGTCGTGGGATTTGCCTTTCTGACGATATTCGGGATATTGGCAAATGTTATTATGGCAAGCGGTAGGCCGAAGGTTCCGATGGTCATGTCTATTATATTGGTTGTTGTGAGCCTGATATTCAACACTATTTTCATTCCCATATATGGATTGAATGGTGCCGCCATCGCAACGACAATAGCAACATTCGTGGGCATGCTCATGGCATCTTTCTATGTAACCAAAAGATTCGGACCGTTTGTTAAAATAATTTCGATTGCGAGAATGGGATTTGCCTCTCTTGTAATTTATTTCATATCCGCGCTTATCCAGTTGCCAAACAAATGGTGGCTGCCGCTGGAATATACGGTTTTATTTGCCGTTTACTTTGGTTTGCTGATTTTGGCGAAAGAATGGAAGAAAGACGACTTTGCGAGGCTTGCCGGCATGATGCCCAAAAGAATCAGGGTGATGTTTACCGACTTTGGTTTTTAAAAACGCTTAAAATCATTCAATCGTATTTAATTTCATGAAAGATGTCAAAGAGATATTCAAACTTACATTCTTTCAATTGGCAGTTGTTTATTCGATACTCGTAGTTGCAGTTAGCACGGAATTGCTGTGGAAATATTCCCTGCAGTTTAATTTGTTCGCTTTGGTTCTTGCCGTTTTTGGCACGTTTGCTTTAAATGATAAGTCAAAAAAAGAAACTGAGATGAAATGGATTTTTGTCCTGTTTTCCATCGGTTTGATGTTTGCATTATTTCTGAGGTCTGTTCCTTATTTTAATAATTCAGTTCCATTGGGATATGACCCTGGAATATATAAATATATCTTTGAAAGTTTTGAACGAAGCCTGCCAAACATCCCAGGCGCGGGCATGGACGCATGGGTTATTGGCAATTTTCCGCCAGGCCTGGCAACTCTAATGGATTTGTTTTATGTGTCGGGCTTCAATACCCACCAATTGCTGACCACGGTCTTTGTTTTGTTATCCTCATTGCTCATTTTTCCCATCTATCTCGTTTCGAAGAGATATTTTAACAAAGAAACTGGATTATTGGCCGTTTTATTGTATGCATTTTCTTATACCCAATTGCAGACATTCTGGTATATGTATTATAAAAATGTCGTTGCCATGGGGCTGATGCTGTTTTCCATTTATTTCATGGACATGAAAGAAAAGAGATTTTCAATGTTAATGATACCGTTTGCCACCGCCGTCGGGTTCGTGCACAGACCAACCTTTCTTATATTGTTAATGGTATGGATCGGATATGTTATTGTTAATTTTAAGAATAAGAAGATTGTCAGGAAAAACGTAACTGAAATATTGGCGACCGGTTTTTTATTATTAATAATTTATCTTCCAATTTTGAATGAAATCATTCTAAAACCATTGGAAGGGGTTTTTGGGAGCGTAGTGGCACCGGGAACCATAGGGTCCGGGACGTTCTATTCTTTTTTTACGTACCAGTTCGTATCTCTGAGCTATCTGCCGTTTGCTTTGCTCGGTTTTTTCTTCTCGATAATAAGAAAAAAATGGAACCCGTTGTTTTTATGGTTCCTCATTAATGGCTTTATCGTATTTTTTCGGATAATGTTTTACAACAGGTTTATAATTCAGCTGGATGTTGTATTGATTTTGATGGCCGGCGCGGGAATATATTATGGCATTATAAATTCAATAAAATCCAATAAAATATCCGTCGGCATCGTAATTTTGTTGTTGGCTGCAAGCGGTTTTACCGCATACGACTTTGCTTCAACCGCAAATCCCCTGTTAAATAACACGCAACTGGTGTCAATAGAAAAAATTTCAAATCTCACAGAGGAAGACGCGTTTGTAATGGCCACGACGAGCTATTATTCGCCCTGGGTTTTGGGTTATTCTGGAAGAAAAACAATCGCTCCGGGATTATTTGACCATAACAAGTGGAATCGTCGACAATGGTCTGTATTTTGGTCCTCCGGAAATATGGGAGAAATAAAAGACTTGCTGAATATGTATGAAAAACCGTTATACATATTCATTGGAAAGCATCCGAGCAACAATATAATAAATCCGCAAAAATTTGAGGATAATTGTTTTGAACAAGTTTTAAATGATGTGGGCGGAATATTATATAAATATTTGTGCTAAGGTGAAATCATGTTGGAAATTTTTCAAATAATCTTTGGCTCAATTTTTGTCCTGTTCTTGCCCGGGTTTGCGCTGAGCTGGACTTTCTTTCCCAAGAAAGACGAGATTGACTGGATCGAAAGAATTGCCCTCAGTTTTGGATTGTCGATAGCCCTCGTTCCGCTATCGGTTTTTTACCTGAATTTTTTATTTCATGTTCCGATAAACTTGGTTAACGTAAGCGTTGTTATACTGGTTTTGATCGCCATCGGATATATCGGTTATAAACAAAGAACTGAGGGGATTTTAAGCAAATGTATGGAACGTTTCAAATTTCCCGGCCGGTTGAAAAGAAAATGAATTCGCCGGTTATATGACTAAAAACTTTAAATAATAGTAATATTAATTGTATTTATGGTAATAAAATCTGTTACTTTGGATGAAAAAAGAAAAGGATTGTCAAAAAATGAAGCATATCTTTTGTCATATTTGGCAGAAAACGGGAAAAATATATTTACATTAAACGATATTGTAAATGTTTTGAAATGTAGGTATGAAAATGCAAAAGTTATTGTTGGAAGGCTTGTCAACAAAAAGTGGGTTATTAGAATCGGAAAGGGAAAATATCTGATAGTGCCATTAACAGCAGGAGTTGCGGGCGAATACACAGAACATGAGTTTATTGTTGCATCTTTAATTACAAAGGATTATTATATTGGATACTGGACGGCCCTGAATTATTACGGATTTACAGAGCAAGTGCCAAACAAAATTTTTATTGCAACGAAAAAAAGACTGAAAGACAGAAAAATACATGAAACATGCTTAAAGTTTGTCTGTTTATCTAAGAAAAAGTTTTTTGGTTTTGATAATATTTCTATTTCAAATTTAAAGGTTAATATTTCTGACAAAGAAAAGACAATAATTGACTGTTTGGACAAACCAAAGTATTGCGGGGGAATCGAAGAAATTGTAAAATCAATATTCTTTGCAAAAGAAGAAATTGATTTTAAAAAATTAACTAACTATGCCATAAAAATAGGCAATAATGCAGTAATAAAAAGGCTTGGGTTTATTCTTGATTTTCTGAGCATGGATTCAAAAAATTTAAAAAATAAAATTTCAAGTAGTTATTCTGTTCTTGATCCAACAAAAGAAAAAAAGGGAAAATACAGTTCAGAGTGGAAAATACTGATAAATGTAAGCAAAGAAGAATTAAAGCGGTAAAATGTTAACAAAAGAAGAAATAAGGAGAATAGCAAAGAAAATAGAATTGAATGTCGGGTTAACAGAAAAAAATTATGTTACTGAATGGCTACTTAAAGGAATATACGAGTCTGATATTAAAGATAAGTTAATTTTCAAAGGCGGGACTGCAATCAAAAAAGTTTATTTTCAAAAGATTTGGAGATTTTCTCATGATTTGGATTTTACTGCTTCAAATCTGGATATCGAAGATACAAAAAATTGTTTAGAAAAAATTTTCAAAAATATTGAAACAAAATCTTCTGTCAAGCTGGAGTTTAAATCGTTTCACATTACACCAGGAAGTATAATTGCAAATGTACAGTTTTTAGGTCCGTTGAATGCCAAAAACATGATAAGACTTGATATAAGTTTTATTGAAAAAATTCTTACAAAACCCGTATTTAAAATATTAACTTCTCCATATCACGATATCAAAAATTATTCAGTTATGGTATATTCTCTTAATGAAATTCTTGCCGAAAAGATAAGAAGCATACTGCAAAGAGGTAAAAGCAGAGATTACTATGACGTGTGGATGTTATTAAAAAATGAAAGGTTCGACCTAAAGGAAATTAGAGAATTACTGATAAAAAAATGTGAACTTAAGGAAATTGAATTTGATAAAAAATTAATCTTTGATAAAGATAAATTGAGAGAAGCAAAAAGATTTTGGAATATCGGATTAAAGGATTTGGTAAAAGACCTGCCAGATTTTGATTTTGTTATAAATGAACTGAAAAGTCAAATAAAAACATTATAAATTTTTGCTTATCGTATTTAACAGAATTTATTCTAGGTTTCGTTCCAAGTATGATGAAGATTTTCATGTTACCGATTACATAATTAAAAATAAAGATCCAAACGAATTTGAAAAGCCCGCCGATTCATAAAATCCGTTACTTTGGATACGCGGATGTTGCAAATCTAAATTCATATTACCAACCTAGATAAATATTTCTGCTAACAGCCACTTCCATAATGGTTTATAGATTATTTTTCTTTTTTCAATTATTTCTTCATGTTCATAATCTTCTGTTATGACAAGTAAATTCCTGCATTTTAATTCTTTACTGGCTTTTAATAGCGATTTAAGTTCTCTTTTCTTTGTTTCTTCATTGCTTATATCCCAACATACTTGAATTAACTGCTTAACTTTTAAGCCTTCTTTAACAACAAAATCAACCTCTCTTCCAAAAGAGTCTTTCCAATAGTAAATTTCAGTTAATGATTTTTTTGCTCGTTCTCTATAAAGTTCTATAGCAACTAAATTTTCCATTAACTTTCCTTTATTCTCCATAAGTCTGAAACTTATTGCATTGACCAGCCCCGTGTCTATAGGATAAACCTTTCTGGGAGAATTTTCCTGTTCTTTAACAGAAAACGAAAATCTGGAAACAAAAAATAAAAGCTTGGAGCTTTCAATATATTTGGAATATATTTCAACAGTTTTTACAGGTAGTTTCAAAAATTTACTTATTCTGTTAAATGTTATTGAAGAAGAAAAATTAGTTAAGTAATAATTTGAAAGTATTTCAATCTTTTTAATATTTCTTATTTTATATCTTCGTACTATGTCTTTTAAAATTATATCATTATAATATTTTTTAAGAATAGAAATCTTTACATATTCCTGTTCTTCTATTATAACCTCTGGAAACCCACCAAATTTTAAATATTCTCTAAGAAGTTTTTTTAGATCATTTTTTCTTATAATTAAATCCTTATAACCCTTAAACTCAAAGCTTTTGAATTTCAAAAATTCTTTAAAATTTAGAGGAAAGATCCCTATTTCTAAAACCCTCCCTGTAAGTATTGTTGCAAGTTCGTCACTCATAATTTTAGAGGAAGACCCGGTGACAATAATCTTCGCTTCATTTTTTTCTTGTAGTGTTCTGACAAATTTTTCCCATTTTGGGATTTCTTGAACCTCATCTAAAACAATTATTGGCTGTTTGTCCGGATTTATTATTTCTTTGAATGCTTCATAAATTTTTATTAAAAGCTTTAAATTAAGTTCTTCATCAATTTTAACCTCTTCAAAATTTACAATTAATGTATTCTTTGGCTCAATTCCCTCTTTTATAAATTCTTTTATTATCTGTTTTGTTAAAAATGATTTTCCCGACCTTCTAACACCTGTTATAGCCAAAATTTTATTTGCCTTTGTCTTTAAGAACATAAGCGACTTATTCATATATTCACTTCTTTCAATGCCAGTTTCCTGTTCCTTTTTCCAGAAATTCCACTCAGACAATAAAGAAATTAACTCTTCTTTATTCATAATTATGTAATATACTACACAAATATTTAAATATTTATGTACCTCTCTACATATTATTAGTTATTAATAATTTTCAGGTATTGCCCGTATTCTCAGAATAGTGCTGATTGGAGTGTATCACAAAATAATCTGACACTCTCTAATAATTGAACTGAATTTCACTATTTCGGGCATTGTTCTCTATGTTCTCTCATTTAAATACTTAAGAGAACATAAATAATATATGAAAATACCAATTAAAAAAGAGAGGATTTTTAGAATTATTTCCACCGAAAATTATTTAACGGTTTCGAAAATAGCCAAAAAAACTGGATTAGCAAAGTCGTATGTTTCAAAGATTGTAAAAGATTTAAAGGAAAAGAATGTTATTTGGGGCGGTGAAAAATTATATGTTAATTATTCTAATTTGATAAGGGAGTGGGGGGATTTCAAGAGGAATATTTTTAATAGCCTAAAGCCTCTGATAGTTGACATTTTTTTTCCAGAAAAGATAAAAGAAGTTATTGAAGAATATGTCGTGTCGGGCCCATTTGCTGAAATGTTGATACAGGGACAGTCGCCCGGAAAACCAATCGTGGTTTATTTAAAAAAAGATTATCTTAAAATAGAGAACGAATTGAAAAAACTCGGTAGAACGGGAAGAGGTTATGTTTTATTTTACATTTATGATGAAGATATTTTTAACAGAAGCCTGAAAATAAAGGGTTGGAATATAGTAAGTATACCGCAGGTTTGTGCAGACCTGATCGCCATGGGTACTTATGCGGATTTGGGGTTTAATTTGTTTGAAAAGTGGTTAAATGCTGGTAGAAGAATATAATGAATTGTCAAAAATTTCATTTAAGGAATTAAACAGACTGAAAAAACTCAATAATGTCTTACTTATAGGAGATTGGGCTGCACATTTTTTAACAAATGACAAGTACAGGGAATGGAAAAATATCGACTACATAGGATCTAAGGATGTTGATTTTGGTGTTAGAAAAAAGGATTTTAACAAAGTTTCTGAAAAACTTATAAAGTTTGGATATACTCCGATAAATTTCAGATTCTATAAAATTTTTGACAGGGAAAGTAAAAAGGAAATTAGCGAAAATGAAAGCAAAAAACGCCCGTTATTCAAAAATTTTTATTTATATGTTGATTTAGTTCTTGATGAACAAATTAAAGGAAAGACGACATTCTTCAACGATAAAATCATAAAATTTTCTTTTGAAAATAAATTGTGGCTGGATAAAAATGGATTTAAAGTGATTAAACCAGAATTGCTCGTGCTCATAAAAATTAGAATATTAGAAAGTCGTGACGAGGAAAAAAGACTGAAAGATGTTCTGGATTCTTTATTCATTTCAAATTTTTCAAATTTAGATATAGATTTCTTTAGGCAATTAAAGGAAAAATTTGGTATAAACGAGGTAAATATAGATATAGCCAGAAAAATTTTAGATTCAAGGGAATTGGATTTAGAATTAAGTGGTTTGAGATTCGATTCCGTTGAAATCAGGAGCATTAAAACATCTTTTATTTCATTATTAAATTTTTAGCACGAAGAAATCAAATAAAGAAACTACTCATTTATCCGTCTGAAGTGCGTAACATGAAACGATTGGTAAAAAGAGTGTGTCTGAATTTACTTTGTTATATTCATCTCGATTTTTGTTTTGTCGTTTACCTTTCCCGTATTTTTTATAAATATTTCATGGCTTCCTGTGCCCAATCTTATGTTTTTTGTCAGGTTTATGTCGTCGTAAATCAGGGCAAGGTATGTCCACGCGGAATTTGGCTGTGATACGGAAAAGTCGCCGAATGTTGTCCCGATCAGCTTGTCCTGGTCAACCTCCATAATTTTATCATCAATATTATTCCATGTGCCATTCGTTAGGGGTATCAGAACTTTATTGTCTCTGGCAGACTGCCTTAACTGAAACAGATAGTCAGTAGATGAGTAGTTCGCATCGAGGCTTATGTTATAGAAATGAGAACCGGCGAAAACCAGACCGGCTACGAGGTTGCCGTTTTGCGAGGTTATGTATTTTTTGCTCGGTGTAAAGGTCTCATTGACCGTGTAGTTTATCAAAACCTTCACTGTGTCAATATACAGCATTTCATTTGTTCCTCCCGGGTCCCATCTTAGCCTTATCTTCATGCCATTTGCCTTTTCGCCAGTATCTATGATGCTTGAAACATCGGACGAGTTCCACCACACGTCGTAACCGCTCGTGTCGTGTCCCCAATCCTCCACGCACTGGTAGCCGGTTCCGTTGTAAACCTCGAAATCATCCCGGTTGTCTCCGCAACCAGATGCTGACGTAAATGAGTTTGTATGGTATTCGACCTGAAATATGATATCGTCTATCGTGGCAGACGACGGTATCCCCAAGTCGGCAAATTCAATATTCATGTGTGTGTTTACGTCATCATCTAAATCCTTTACATAAGCATAAGCATTGTCTGACGACCGTATAGGATCATTATAAAAGGCATATTGTTCGCCTCCTGACATGGCGGTCGCATTGTGCGCGTGAGCGGATGTTTTCGTGTTGATGCTCGTTTCGTTTATTCTGATCGTGTCGTTGTCGCCGATGTGAAACGCGAGGTTTGTCGTAACCGTTTTTGCCGTTAAAGAGTCCCTGACCTCCTGAACAAGAAAGTCCGCGCCAGCAAACAACGTGTAGTATATATCGTATTCAACACTCGAGTTTATGTGAAAATGGGCTATGCAAAACGGCCTATTATCGCCGGTTCTCAGAATCTCGCTGTATCCGGTCCCGTTTGATGTCGTTGAATCGCCGTTTATCATTACTGATGTGTTTGTAAAATTAACGGTAATCCCCAGATCCCTTTGAGTTATGTTTAAAATATTCTGGCTCGTGTTTATGGCAACCCAATTGGACGAACTCCCCTTTCTCTGGAACGTTATGTTCAGACGAGAATTTGACATTATCAGATTATTTGCTGTTGTGCTACAATCGACGTCGTTCCCGCTTATCGTGTAAAGGTCTCCGTGTTTTTTTCTCGACAGATATTCCATCGTTCTCGGTCCATTGATTTTGAACTGTATCGAATCTTCACGGGCATCTGCCATAAAAGACCCCCCGGACGCCGTAAAGGAAAAAATTCTTGAACTTCCGTTGCCTTCGCTAGCGATTTCTTTTATGTAATTGTCCAAATGCTTCATAATCTCCTCGGCTTCCTGAATCTGCGCGGATGTTTGGGACTTTGAAATTATGGGATTGCCTATGTTCAGGACTATGCCGATTGCGACTATTACAAGCGCGGTTATGATTATCGTCGATACCGTGGGATTCATAATATTTATTATAATCCTTTGTTTATAATTATTTTTAAAAAGCGCGGTGCTCAAACTCATCGGACTTTGAAAACTGCGGAAAGAACATGCATTATATGACATCGGGCTTCGGGCATTTCATGAAGTGGTGAAGTAAAATGATGATCGATATTGACTATAAAAACGGAATTAAAATCCTTTTGGATGAGTATAAGGAGGTTCTTAACGAAGAAATTAAAGAGGGATTGATATGGAGATACAAAATAGAGAATAGAAAATTGTCCTATGAAGATCAACAAGAGTTATTGAAAGATATAATTATTCAATTACTCGTTCAAGGAAGGGGTGCAAAAGGAGTAGAAACCAAAATCAATAACATTAAGAAAGTAATTGGGGGATGGAGTATAGAAAACGTTGAAAAAAACTTAGATAGTTTGGGAATGTCAAGGAGGAAAATACAAAAATTGAGAGAAATTTTACAGCATTTAAAAAGCAATTCCATTGGTGATTGGATAATTGAGCTGCATAAAGATAACAATCACATACCTCGGATGGGGTTAAAAAGTGATGATGATTTTCTTAAATCCCATGGTTTTTATGAACATATACCTGTTGACAGGCATACTCAACGTTTCTTATTTAGAACGGGCATAATTCAGTGGTATTTAAAGAGAAATAATGATGATGTGTTAACCTTGTTTGCGGAAGTATATAAAACAAAATATAAATTATTCCAGAAAATTGTAGTGGCATTTTGCAAAAAATTCTGTGATGATATATACATACAGATCCCAAACGGAAAATTGAGATTAGCAGAAAATCCAGGCATCCTTGACATTGTAATATGGCGTCATTGTGGAGAAGATGAAAATCTGGGTTGTAGAAATATCTGTGGAAATAGACCAATATGTAATGAATGTGTATTTAAGGAGGCTTGCTTATGGTATATATTGAGATGAGTTCGAAGCCCGACGCTTCGTCACTATCGTGGCTCACCCTCGCTACGCTCGGGTCATATAACAAGCGAATATGCGGTTCGCTTCGCTCACCCAAACCACCTTCGGTGGCTTCGCATATTCACCATCCGTTCTTCCTGTTTTCAAAAATGTAGTTGATGAGGTGTTTTGAAAACTACAAAAGTCGTCGATGATATTGATGAAACTTTTGGTTTTCAAAACGGAAATTGGTGTTATGTTTTGAAAATAAATCTTTTAAATCTAAAATGAAATAAGTTTTTATCAAGCCCTTGTAGCTCAGTAGGTAGAGCGTCTGATTGAATTACCTCAAGGCGATGCTGTTAACCAGAAGGTCGAAGGTTCGAGTCCTTCCAGGGGCGTTTATTGTTATGAGATGATTTCATGGACAAAAAAATGGAGATAATTTTAAGTATGTTTGACATAAGGAAATTGAAATTTAAATGCAATTATCCAAAATGTGAAAATAAACCAAAAAAAGAAATATTGATATACGAACAAACCGTAAGAAGAGGAAAAAAGAATTTAGCGAGTCTATATTTGTGCGAGAAGCATTTTGACAAAATAAATAAACTTATAACAAAATTGAAAAGGGATTATCCCACCATTATTATTGATACCAAAGTAATTAAATTAAAGTGATCATGTAACTCACTCAACTAACATATAATTAGCGGTCGTGTTCGGTGACATGCAAAATATATTTGTTGTTCATTGATAAAGATATAAAAAATATTCCATTTAACTTATTTTTATGATGGCGGATAAAAATCTCGCAAATTTTTTCAGAAGGCAAAAATATGTAAAAATTGCATATTTGTTTGGTTCAAATGCAAAGGGAAAAAGATGTTTGCATTGCAATTAAAACTAATAAGTGAACTGACATCATTGTTAAAAACGAATAAAATTGATTTGGTTGTAATGAACGAAGCTCTGGTTTCGCTTAATTATGAAATAATTAAAGCAAATAATCATATATTTTCACAAGAGATGAAACAGAATTTGAGCACATAACTATGTCGAGATATTTGGACAGAAGATAAATTCGCCGTTTTGTGGCACGTTATTTGAAAAGGTAATCCCATGAAAAATCTAAACGAAATAATTGACAAGATCGTAGAGCAGACTGGAAAAGACAGGAACGAAATTCTTGAGATGGTGAAGCAGAAGCATCGCGATATGTCAAACCTGATAAGCGAAGAGGGGGCGGCGTACATAGTTGCAAAGGACATGGGAATCGAATTGATAAAGAAAAGGGAATATAACCTGAAGGTGTGCAATGTCATATCTGGCATGCAAAACATAAACATCGTTGGCAGGATTACGAGAATCGATGACGTAAAGAACTTCAAGACAAAAAGAAAGGATGACCAGGGAGCTGAATACGATTTTGAAGGAAGGGTCTGCTCATTGCACATCGGAGACGAGACTGGCGTGATAAGGCTTGTTCTGTGGAACGACGAGATCGACAGCATAAAGGGATTGAACAGGGGAGATGTGATAAGAATAAGCAATGGATACGTCAAGGACAATTTCGGAATACCGGAGATAAGACTTGGCGGCGGGAAAATAGAGAAAATTGAAAAGGAAATGCCGACGATAGAAGAGATCGAAAGGCGCGCAAAAAAACCCGAAGTGCAGAAAAGGTTCTACAACAAGATGAACATCGCCGACATAAAGCAGGGCGACTCGGCAAGCATACGCGCGTGCCTTGTTCAGATATTCCAGACGAGCATGTTCTTTTTCACGTGCCCGGAATGCGGGATAAGAGTTAAAGACAAATGCGAGGTTCATGGAAAGGGAGAGCCGAATCTCGTGATATCTGGCGTGGCCGACGACGGGACAGGCAACATCAGAATAGTCCTGTTCAGGAACAGCGCCGAAAAGGTTCTTGGGTTATCGACGGACGAGGCATGGAAACTCTTTAAAGAAAGCGATGCCGACGCATTGCGCGGCAGAATTCAGCTTGGAAAGGATTTCATATTCAACGGGTTCGTGAAAAGGAACCAGATGTTTGACAGGCTGGAGTTCGTTGCAAACGAGGTTAAGGATGTCGATATCAAGGAAGAGGTAGAAAGATTGTTGAAATGATATCATGTTATATGAAATGGTAAATCGGGAGGTAAAATAGAATGCTAAAACTCCTTGATGTTATGTCGATACAAAAAGAGGATTTACATAAATATAAATTACATTTAGCGATTAATCCAAAAAACAAAAAGGAACCTCTTTATGAACTATTTAAAGGTAATTTTAAATCATGGCAGGAGCGGCAAAACAAGAAAAATTTTGAGAGAGATTATATACTTTCGTTAATCTATTACGGTCCTGATGAATGGATTTTTGGTGGAATTTATAAACGAAAAAATGTAAAAAGAGTAAAAGACCACTTTGAATACGATACAGAATTACTTGATTTTGGGAAGGATTTAATTGGGCGATTGATAATCAGTTTTTCCAGACCGGGTAGACAGTCATACCTTAATTTGGAAAAATGGGTAGATAAACTGGAAGTTATAGAAATATTAAGAAAACCATATACTGTAAAGGAATTTCCTGGATACGAAAATGTCCTCCTGGATTTCGATCTACTGAAAAAAATTATAGAAAAAAAAGAACCGTCATGGAAAACCGCTCTTTCTTCTGTAAAAGGGGTTTACATTATTACCAACAAAGATAATGGCAAATTTTATATAGGATCTGCTTATGGGGAAGACTCATTCTGGAGCAGATGGGCTCTTTACGCTAAAAACGGACATGGTGGAAATAAGGAATTGAAAAAAATCATTAATGACAAGGGATTAAAATACGCATCAAATTTTCAATTTTCTATTTTAGAAGTTAGATCTAAAATTACAGACGATGAAGAGATAATAAGGCGGGAATCACATTGGAAAAATGTCCTGAAATCGAAATCCAGAAAATTTGGATACAATAAAAATTAGCAACAAATTTGTCACTTCATATAACAGAGCGTATCTGGCCACGGTGCTTCGCACCTTCGCCACAAATTCCCAATAGAGGAACTTCAGATATGCTCGGGACGTTATATGACATCGGAGCGAATGATAGATAAAAGGAAAAAATCTCGGAGGGATCAAATATGCCTATTGATTTTGAAAGATGGGCAGAAGAATACGAAAGAAATTATAGAAAAGATAATGTTTCTATACAATACAGAGATAATAATGGAAAAATAGCGAATGAGACTTCACCATGTTTCAAATCAATTTCTCAAGTTTTACGAGAAAGAGGTCTTCTGTTGAAGGAAGAGTTTTTAAGTATTTGTGAATGGAAGACCAGAAGACAAAGAAATAGATATCAAAAAAATTCCGAAGAAGATATAAGGAGGATAACAACCACAGTCATATCCATCCACCCAGATACAAAGAAGCAAATACATCATCTAACCCAACTTAATGGTGTGGGTGCCCCAGTAGCATCGGCCATTCTAACGGTGATTTTTCCAGAGAATTATTGCGTGCTAGATTATAGAGCATGGAGAGCCCTTCTTTGGGTAATGTCAGAACCTTTTAGTTTTGATAACTATATTGAGTTCTCAGAAATTATGGACAACTTTAGAAACTACGCATCAATGGACTCATACATGCATTACTTAGAGAGAATCAAAACTTTAGCGAAACAAAATCATACAATCCCCAGAAAAATTGAAATGGCGCTATGGATGTATGATAAAAAAAGAGGGATATTATGAACGTGAAAGTCTATGTGTATTCACCCCGACGCTTCGCCACTATCGTGGCTTGCTCTCGCTATGCTCGGGTCATATAACAAGCGGGTATGTGGTTCGCTTCGCTCACCCAATGCCTTCGGCAACTTCTTTTATCCGCAAAGCGTTAGGCGACATTGCTAAGTGAGGTATGAAGATGAAACTATTCGTTTATGTGGTGGCTGCTTCAAAAAATCCCGATGCTGTGAAATGCATCGTTCCGTATAGAGTAAATGATGATATGATTTTTTTTGGGCCTTGTAAAAAACGCTTGAGAGAAAAATTTTACAAAGGGTATTTGAAAAAATCATCTAATGGAGAAGCGGATGTATCTTCTGAGAATTTATATGTTATAGGTGTAAATGGAAACAATGCGGAGAAAAAGAGAAAAATCATCTGGGCTGGAAGGGTTCTGAAAATTTTAACTTTTGAAAGAGCGTACCATTGCTTCTCATTGGACAGACGATTTGAAGAAATGATGCAACGGCAAGATTCGCCATTACATTTAGAACCCATATATGATAGCAGGAAAACTTTTATTGGATATAGATTGTGCTCCACAGAGCACGAAAAGAATGATGAATGGATTTTAGATGTCACCAAA